>Ga0316601_100000351_pt1 | contig 19098 bp, 1 predicted proteins | sample OWC_soil_day5_no_FD_207663 | JGI IMG/M metagenome (GOLD analysis project Ga0316601, IMG submission 207663) | Wetland soil microbial communities from Old Woman Creek delta, Ohio, United States - OWC_soil_day5_noCT | ecosystem: Environmental > Terrestrial > Soil > Wetlands | place: USA: Ohio... | reverse complement strand
TTTCTGCGGACCGAGATTCGCGGTGGCGCCGGAAGCGACTTCCTGCATGCGTTTCGTCAATCCGATGCCGTGGTGAATTCCATGACGGTCACCACTCTTGTCGGCGGTGATGGTTCGGACATGCTTGAAGGGGGAGTCGGGACGCTTACGATGGACGCAGGCAACGGCAATGACTACGTCTCGAACGCCCGCCATCGGAGTCCCTATTTCTTCATTGCCGGACTGGACGCCCAAGGCGGTTTGCACCGGTTTGCCGGTGGTCAGGACGGCTACCCACAGCTCATTCCCGACGCCGGAAGCGCAATTGAGATGCGCCCGATCCAGTTTCAGGGAATGTCACAGGGGTACGACCCCGCCTATAGCAAGACCTTCTTCTACAAGAGTTTTTTCAAGCCGGGCACCTACACATCGGCCGGGCTGAACCACGGCGACGGCAGTCCCAACTACTACGTTTCTGCGTTCTGGGGCAGCGGTGACGTCTTCTACTCGTTCACCGGGACGACGAACGCGACTGACCCGAACCGAGTCGTCAACTACACGTTCTTTGAAGATCCTTCCGACCCTCGCAATACACGGATGGACGTCAAGCTGTTGTCCGGCAGGGTGGTTCATGGAGTGATCTTCTGGAACTACGGATACCAGGGAACCGCGGCGGAAATTGACGCGCAGATGGCTGACGCGAAACTGGACGGCACAGGAAACGAAAACGGTTTCGCATACGTAAGTCTTGGCGCTGGCAGCGACATCTTCGAAGGTGGCGCGGGCAAGGACGTCGTCGACGGCGGTATAGACAACGATTTCATGGATGGCGCCGGCGGCGAAGACATCCTCGACGGCGGGGCCGGCGACGACGTGATCGCAGGCGGTCGGTACACCGACGTGCTCTACGGTGGTGCGGACAACGACAAGCTCTTTGGCGGAGGAGAGGCTGATCGGCTGTACGGAGGTGACGGAAATGACCTCATGTACGGCGAGTACGACTTCGGGTCCGGTGAACCGGGAGGCGACGACTGGCTGGACGGTGGCGATGGCTGGGATCAGCTGGTGGGCGGCGAAGGTGCGGACACGCTGCTTGGAGGCAGCGGCAACGACATCCTGATGTCCGAAGGTAAGGATGCCGAGCTCGACGGCGGTGACGGCGACGATCTGTACGTCATTCGGGACAACCTGACGACGCAGTGCGAGTTCATCGGCAATCTCGAGCTGGATTCGACAAACGTCATCGAACTGAATGGCAACGGGCGCGATGCGCTGGTGACGAATTTCTTCAGGGCGGACCTGCCGGAAAACGTCGAAGACCTGACGCTTGAATCGCTCGGTATCCAGGGCGGAACCATTACGGGTTCGGACTGGGACCGCTGGGGCGGCGATACGCGCGCTAAGTACACCGGCAATTCCGCCGACAACACCATCGATGCAGTATCCGTCGGTAATAACTCATTTGTTGAGTTCTTCCTCGACGGAGTTGTCATCGATGGCGCCGGCGGGGCCGATCGGATGAAAGGCGGGAGGGCCAACGAAACCTACGTTGTCGACAACGCAGGCGACATTGTTGACGAGACCGGCGGCTCTTTCTCGACCAAGGACCGAGTCAAATCGACTGTTTCCTGGACGCTCGGCTCGAACCTGGAGGATCTGGAACTGGTCGGCACGGATCCTGTTCAAGGATCTGGCAATGCACTGGACAACATTCTTCAGTCCTTTGAGAACAGCGCTGCCAATGATCTGCAGGGTGGCCTTGGAAATGACACCTACATCATCGGCCTGAATGATGTCGTGCGGGAGAACCCGTCAAGTGGCAACGACACGGTCGTGATTGCAGACACTCTGGGCGCCACCGGCGTCACGGTGCGCGTGAGCGACTACGCGAATGTCGAAAACCTCCATGCCCGCACCGGCGGTGTCACCACGGTGCTTGGCGATGCAGGCGCCAACGTCCTGATCGGGTCGAACGGGCTGGTCGATGGCGGTGCGGGTGACGACATCATCTCCGACCTCGACTTCAGCGTTTACAACACGCGTGGAGTGAAGCTCGGCTTCGACCTCCTCGAACTTCCCATGGCGCGCGCAACGCTGCTCGGCGGGCTGGGCAACGATACCCTGACGTCCGTCTCCGGGTTCTCGGTGCTCGATGGAGGTGCCGGCAACGATGTCATGGGTGCGGGCTCGTACGCTGTTAATACGACCTACGTGTTTGGCGTCGGCTACGGCGCTGATCGGATCAACGACTCTTCCGGTGTGCGCCAGACCTCGCAAGACCCTGCCGAGGTCACGTTGGACAAGATCCAGGTGACGACCGCGACCGATGCACGCCAGCTGCGGTTCGCCAGGACTGGCAACGATCTGGTGGTGTCCATCTTCGGCACCACGGATACGTTGACGGTGACAGGCTTTTGGAATACGGACGGCACGGTCCGCTCCACGGTGGACACGATCGAGTTGCCCGGCGGCGGTTTGCTGACCCGCGAGTCGATCCTGACTGGTTTGCTCGGAAGCTCGCGCGTTACGGCAACAGCCGGAGACGACCTGCTCATCGGGTCCGCCGCAGCTTCAACCCTGGCCGGAGGCAACGGGCGAGATCACCTCATCGGCGCGGGACAAGCCGATACATTGCGCGGCGACGCGGGTAACGACTACCTGAGCGGCGGTGCCGGTAATGACACTCTCGATGGTGGAACTGGCGATGACATCCTTCGGGGCGGCCAGGGCGATGACATCTACATCGTGGATAGCGCCGGCGACCGGATAGTCGGGGAAGAGGACAGCATCATCGACCCACAGGCAGGTATCGACACCGTGCGCGCGTCGGCCTCCTATCAGATCAGCATGCCCATCGAAAACCTCGAGCTCACCGGCACCGCGAACATCGATGCAACGGGCAACGGGTACGCCAATCGGCTGCGAGGCAACAGTGGCGCCAATCGCCTTGACGGGTTCTGGGGTGCGGACGACATGGCCGGCGGCGCCGGCAACGACACCTACGTGGTCGACAATTTCGGCGATCTGGTGACCGAGCTTGCCAACGAGGGCACGGACACAGTCGAGGTGTCCGAGACCTACTTCACCAATTCGAACTTCTATGCGTTGGGCTCGAATGTCGAGAACCTGATTTTGACATCGAACAACGGCGTAAACGGCCTCGGCAATGCTCTTGCCAACAACCTGCGCGGCAACGCGGGGGACAACCGGCTTGAGGGCTACGCTGGTCTTGATGTCTTCGAGGGTGGCGAAGGCAATGACACTCTCGTGTCCCTTGGGCAGGGATCACGCTTTGTCTTCAACCGCGGCGACGGGCATGACGTCATCATCAACCAGACCAGTGCGACCTTGGCGTTGGGGACGCTCGAACTCGGCGCGGGTATCGCATCTAGCGACCTCCTGTTCCAACGGGGCGGCACAGATCCAGGCGTAGGCGCGGATGATCTCGTCATCCAGATTGCGAACAGTTCCGACTCGATCGTCGTCAAGAACCACTTCACCTCCCAGTCTGGCGTGCGGACCGGCGGCTTGTCGACACTCTCGATTTTCGGCGGCGGACTTTTGACGCGCGCAGATCTGGATGCGCTGGCGGTGACGTCGGCGATCGGCGGTGGCGGGTCGCCGGGGAGTCCACCGAGCATCCAGAACGTCATCACGGGCACGGCGGGCGCTGACTCGCTCAGTGGAACGACTTCGAACGACTACTTCGACGCGCTGGACGGCGACGATTTCGTGTCGGGCCAGAGCGGGGACGACTCGATCTATGGCGGCAACGGCAACGACTCGCTCAACGGTGAGGACGGCCGTGACTGGATCAACGGCGGCGCCGGCAATGACTTCCTCCGTGGGGGCAGCGGCTTCAACACTGTCTACGGAGGCGCCGGCGATGACTGGTATTTCGTGGACAGCATCACTGACTATCTTTTCGAGTCTGTCAACGAAGGATCGGACGGTGTCCAGGCGACTGTCAGCTGGGCGCTGGCGCCGAATTTCGAGAGGCTGTCGTTCACCGGTTCGGCTCCGTTGCAAGGGATTGGCAATGATCTCAATAATTCGATCAGCGGCAATGCGGGCGGCAACAATCTGTCCGGCGGCGCGGGTGATGACTACATCGCCGGCGGCGGAGGCAACGACACGATCCTCGGCGGCACTGGGTCCGATTCGCTGCGGGGCGAGGCCGGCAATGACACGATCGACAGCGGTTCGCGCGGCGCATCGCTGCCCGATTTACTTGACGGCGGCACGGGCGACGATCTACTGATCTCGGACGGCAGCGGCGCCAATTTCGCATTCTTGCGCGGCGACGGCATTGACATCATCGACAACCACGCAGCGACAGGAGCCGCCTCCGGTCTAATTTCGTTCTACAGCTCCGGAATCAATCCGAGCGACGTCCTGCTTTGGCGCGGCACTGGCGCGAATGTCAACGACCTAATCATCTCCCTCAAGACCACCTTGCAGACGATCACGGTCCGAAACCATTTCCTGACGACTGCGGGCAATCGTGCGGACGGTCTGTCCGGAATCAGTTTCTCGGACAACACGTTCTGGATGCGCTCGACGATCGATGCCAACACCATTAGCAACGGCCCCGTGCCAACGGAGGGCAACGACACCCTGGAGGGCACAAACGGAAACGACAGCATCAACGCGCTGGGAGGTGACGACACCGTCTATGGCTATGACGGCGATGACGGCCTGCAGGGCGGCTCGGGTAACGACACGCTTTACGGCGATGCCGGCAATGACGCCCTCGACGGAGGTGCGGGCAACGACACCCTATTCAGTGGGGGAGGCAACAACATCTTGTCGGGCGGCCCCGGCAACGACACTTACTGGGTGAACTCGACGGCCGACCTGGTCATCGAAGCGGCGGCTGAAGGAACCGACATCGTGAAGAGCGCTGTCACCTACATGCTCAGCGCAAATGTCGAGAATCTCTTGCTGACCGGAACGTCGTCGATCAATGGCACCGGCAACACGCTGTCGAATGCACTGACCGGCAACAGCGGCGCTAATCGCCTGGACGGGAGCATCGGTGGGGACACGATGGCAGGCGGCGCCGGCGACGATGTTTATGTCGTCGATGACACGGCCGACATCATTACCGAGGGCGCAAGCGCAGGCAACGACCACATCGAGGCGTCGGTCAGCTATACCTTGAGCGCCAATGTCGAGAGTCTGACTTTGACCGGGGCAGCGGCCATCAACGCGACCGGTAACTCGCTTAACAACGCTCTTACCGGCAACGTGGGCGCGAACCGTCTCGACGGCGGCGCAGGTGCGGACACCATGGTCGGCGAGGCCGGCGATGACCTTTACGTGGTTGACAGCTCGAGCGACATCGTTACCGAGCTCGCCAGCCAAGGCACCGATACCGTGCAATCGTCGATTGCCTACACGCTGGGCGCGAACGTCGAGAATCTTGAGCTGACCGGGACGGCGGCGATCAACGGTAACGGCAATACACTGAACAACGCGCTGTTTGGCAACAATGCCGCCAACCGACTCGACGGCGGCGCGGGCGTGGATGCGATGACCGGCGGTGGTGGCAACGACACCTACGTCGTCGACAACGCCGGCGATCTGGTGGTCGAAGCCGCCGGCGGCGGAATCGACACAGTCGAAGCCAGCATCACTCACACACTCGGCCTCGAAGTCGAGAATCTCGTGCTCACCGGGACATCGGCCATCGATGGGACCGGCAATATCCTTGCAAACGTCCTCACCGGAAATACTGCCGTCAATGTCCTGATCGGCGGAGCTGGAGACGACACAATCAATGGCATCTCTGGCGCGGACACGTTGGACGGTGGCCTGGGAAATGATGTTCTGAACTCCGACGGCAGCGGGGCCACGTTCTCGATGCTTCGCAGCGACGAGGTCGACGTGATCAACAATCATGCGGCCAGCGGCGCAGCCTCCGGCGTCCTTTCATTCCTTGGTACCGGCATCCGATCGGGAGACGTCCAGCTGACGCGCGGCGCGGGCGTCGATTCGGATGATCTGATCGTGTCGGTTGGAATTGGTGGCCAGGCAATCATCGTGCGACGCCATTTCCTACTGACCGGTGCGAATCGCTCGGACGGCGTCTCGACCATTCGTTTCGACGATGGGACCTCGTGGTCTCGCTCCACGATCGATGCCAATACGCTTAGCCCTAACGTTCCCACGGAGGGGAACGATGTACTAAACGGGTCGGTCGGAAACGACAGCATCAATGCACTCGGTGGTGACGACATTGTTTACGGCGATGCCGGGAATGATGTTCTGCAAGGCGGCACTGGCAATGACCGCCTCGACGGTGGCGCCGGTAGCGACAGCCTGGTGGGCGGCGCCGGCAATGACACGTACGTGGTCGACAACGTCGCCGACGTCGTCACCGAGGCGGCGGCCGGCGGCACCGACACGGTAGAGTCCAGCATCACGTACACGCTCGGCACTGAGGTCGAGAACCTGACGCTGACCGGCACCGGTGCCATCAACGCCACCGGCAACACGCTCGCCAACACACTGCGCGGCAATGCGGCGGCCAACGTGCTGAGTGGCGGCACCGGGGCCGACACGCTGATCGGTGGTGCCGGCAACGACAGCTACACGGTGGACAACGTCGGCGATGTGACTACGGAGCTTGCCAACGAAGGCACCGACCTCGTCAACTCCTCGATCACGTGGACGCTCTCGGCCAACGTCGAGAACCTGACGCTGACCGGCACCGGTGCCATCAACGCCACCGGCAACACGCTCGCCAACAGCCTCACCGGCAACTCCGGCGCCAACCGGCTGGATGGCGGCGTCGGCGTCGACACGCTGGCCGGTGCAGCCGGCAACGACATCTATGTGGTCGACAACGCCGGCGACCTCGTGGTCGAAGCCGCCAGTGGTGGCACCGACACCGTTGAATCGAGTGTCAGCTACACGTTGGGCACCGAAGTCGAGAACCTGACGCTGACCGGCGCCACCGCCATCAACGGCACCGGCAATACCCTCAACAACACCCTCACCGGCAACGCCGCCGCCAACCTGCTCACCGGTGGCGCCGGCAACGACACCCTTAGCGGCGGCGCCGGCATCGACACCCTGGTCGGTGGCGCGGGCAACGACACCTATGCCGTCGATGTCGTGGGCGACGTCGTCACCGAGCTGTTGAACGAGGGCACCGACACGGTGCAGACCGCCCTCACCTACACCCTCGGCGCCAACGTCGAGAACCTGACGCTGACCGGAGCCGCGACCGTCAACGGCAGCGGCAACGATCTCGCCAACACCCTCACCGGCAACAGTGCAGCGAACGTTCTGACCGGCGGTCTCGGCAACGACACTTTGAACGGTGGTGCCGGCGTCGACACGCTGGTCGGCGGAGCCGGCAACGACATCTATGTTGTTGACGTCCTGGGCGATGTCGTGACCGAGCTGGCCAACGAGGGCACCGACACGATCCAGACAGCGCTTACCTACACGCTCGGCGCCACACTCGAAAATCTGACCTTGACCGGCTCGGCAGCCGTCAACGGCACCGGCAACACGGCCAACAACACGATCACCGGTAACACCGCCAACAACGTGCTGACCGGCGGGGCCGGCAACGACACGCTGAATGGGGGTGCCGGAGTCGACACCTTGGTCGGCGGTGTGGGCAACGACACCTACGTGGTCGATGTCGCTGGCGACCTCGTCACCGAGCTGGCCGGCGAAGGCACCGACACCGTGCAGTCGGCCATCACCTACGTGCTCGGCGCCACGCTGGAGAACCTGACCTTGACCGGAGCCGCAACAATCAACGGCACCGGCAATACGGTCGACAACCTGCTGACCGGCAACAGCGCGGTCAACACCCTGACCGGCGGTGCCGGCAACGACACCCTCAATGGCGCCGCCGGCGCCGACACGCTGGTCGGCGGTACCGGCAACGACAGCTACACGGTGGACAACGTCGGCGATGTAACAACGGAGCTCGCCAACGAAGGCACCGATCTCGTCAACTCCTCGATCACGTGGACGCTCGCAGCGAATGTCGAGAACCTGACGCTGACGGGCGCCACCGCCATCAACGGCACCGGCAACACGCTCGATAACCTGCTGACGGGCAACAGCGCCGCCAACGTGCTGACCGGTGGCGCCGGCAACGACACGCTCAATGGCGCTGCCGGAGCCGACACACTGGTCGGCGGTATCGGCAACGACAGCTACACGGTGGACAACGCCGGCGATGTCACCACCGAGTTGGCCGGCGAAGGCACCGACCTCGTCAACTCCTCGATCACGTGGACGCTCGCGGCCAACCTCGAGAATCTGACGTTGACGGGCGCCACCGCCATCAACGGCACCGGCAATACGCTGGACAACCTGATCATCGGCAACAGCGCCGCCAACGTGCTCAGCGGCGGCGCCGGCAACGACACGCTCAATGGCGGTGCCGGTGCCGACAACCTGATCGGCGGCAGCGGCAACGACACCTATGTGGTCGATAACGCCAGCGACATCACGACCGAGCTCGCCAGTGAAGGTACCGACACGGTGCAGTCGTCGATTACCTGGACGCTGGCGGCCAACCTCGAGAACCTGACGCTGACCGGCGCGGCCGTGATAAACGGCACCGGCAATACGCTGAACAACACCCTGGTCGGCAACGCGGCGGCCAACGTGCTGAACGGCAGCACCGGTAACGATGCAATGACGGGCGGCGCCGGCAACGACACCTATGTGGTGGACAGCACCGCCGATGCGACGACGGAACTGGCCGGGGAAGGCACGGACCTGGTCCAGTCGATGGTGAGCTGGACGCTGGCGGCCAATATCGAGAACCTGACGTTGACTGGAACGGCTGCCATCAACGGCACCGGTAATACGCTCGACAACGTCATCACCGGCAACAGCGCCAACAACGTGCTCTCCGGCGCAGCTGGCAATGACACCCTGACCGACTCTGCGGGTGCCAACGTCTATATCGGCGGCGCCGGCAATGACACGCTCAACGTCACCAGCACTGGCATCGACCGCATCGCGCTGGCGCGTGGCCACGGCATCGACACGGTGGTCGGCAGCGGCAGCGCCGCCAACGACGTGCTGGAGGTCTCCAACGGCATCACCAAAACCGCCATGGGGCTCATTAAGAGCGGCAACGACCTGCTGCTCGACTTGGGCTCGGGCGAGTCGGTGACGCTGAAGAACTGGTACGCCGGAGTACGCAACGTCGGCACGCTGAAGATCATCGGTGACGCCGCCTGGGTGCCGGGGCAGACCGGAACGCCGACGCTGGTCGAAACGTTCAGCCTAGCGACGCTGGCGGCGCAGTTTGATGCAGCGCGCGCCGCCGATCCGCTGCTGACCCGCTGGCCGCTGTCGTCGGCATCCATCGCACTGGTGTCGCGCACCGCAGCGTTCAGCGATGAGGCGCCGAACACCACTGCCACCACGCTCGCCGCCACGCCGCTGCATAGTACGACGCGGCTGGCGTCGAAAAGCCGACTGCTGGACTCGGCACTCGAGCCGTCGGATGCGGTGCTGGAAACCCGCAGTCTGCGCAACCTGCGCGCGCTGATGAACGTCTGGGCAGCCCCGACAGCGGCCGCGTCTAAAGCCGACGGCTGGCTGATGGCGGCGGCACAGGCGACAGCACTCGATAACGAGGCGCTCTTCACCGATGAGGACAAAGGCGCGATCCTGATCGCTGATGAGAACGACGCAAATCAGGACGTTCAGGACCTCGACTTCGTCGACGCCCGTATCACCATGCAAACGCCCTCGCCGCAACGTACGGCCGCCTGGTGGGAAGAAACCGCTATCACGCAGTCCATCGCGCCACTGATCAAGCATGTGGCGGTCGCCACAGGGTGGCAAAGCAACAGTGATGGCGTGCACGACCAGAGCGCAATCGACACGGGAGTACTGCCTGCAAATGCGGTGTCTATGGGGTTACTGACACTGGACGTCGCTTCCAACCATTCGTTTGTCGACCTGCCATCAATGCGGTCGAAATCGCCGCTCGAAGAGAAGCAGCGATGGGTGAGCCTCTAGAGCAACACGACTTTCTTGCCTGAAGCGAGTGGACGAACCGTGAGCGGCTGAAGTGCGCGTTGATGACGACTGCATCGGCTTTGTAAGTAGCGGCCAGCACGCGAAGTTCATGCGCGCCGCCTACCCGTTCCACAAGTACGGAATGCTCGTAGGCGCGTTGCGCACGGTTGCGTCGGATGTCAGCGGCCCCACGACGCAGGATCCCAAGTCACCCGTCCAGGCGAATCTCGGCTTTAGGGCGGTGGTGGCGCTCGACACTCAGCAATTGCAGTCGTGCGGACAGCCGTTCGTGCTGATCCCGGCGATGCACGAGGTGGCGCAGATCCGCCAAGGCGAATTGCTGTCGCAAATCGGCGCATGAATTCGTTCCTCGGGGCCCAAGCGCGAGGTCAGTGACGGACCTAGTCGGGAGAGATGGCAATGCCAACGATCAAGCAGCTGTTCGAATACGCACGACTGGCCAATGCCGCATACGTCAAACTCGACGAGGTGGCGTGGACGGCGCAAGCCGTCGCGGGAGCGGCGCAGTCTCAGGAGCGAATTCCCCAGGGGCTCGCCGCAACAACCTTCGTCTCGTCACCGGAAGGTGAATGGCGGGTCGTCGATTCGCAGGAGTCCGACAACACGCTCACCGGTTTTGCGGCAACGCTGTTCGAGCGGGGTGGTCAGTATGTGCTCGGCATTCGAGGCACGGAAGCTTCCGATCCGGTGCAGCGCACTTTGGACCTGCTCGAAGCCGACATCAAGAAGATCGGATTCGTCGGGATGTCGATTGCGCAATGCGTTTCGATGGTCAATTACATCCTGTGTCTTCGCGCGCCGACGCGCGACCTGAATGTGCTGCAGTTCGACTTGGTCACTAAGCGCGCGGACGAAGCGCCTCCGATGGGTGCACTGTGGTCGCCAGCGGATCTGACGTTCTACTACCTCCAACCTCGTAACGATGGCCGGGGTCTCGAACGCCTGCCGGCAAGCGCCAAGCTCGACGTAACCGGCGATTCCCTTGGCGGGCATTTGGCCGCGCTTGCTTCTAGGCTCTTCCCGAACCTCGTTGAGAACGCCTATCTCTTTGATGCGCCTGGATATGACCGCCCGGCGTCGAGCCAGCTTACCGACGAACTGATGGCGATGTTCGGGCTACACATTCCCGGAGTCAGCGCTTCTTTTGACTCCCGAATCCATTCCTACGAGGGTGAAGATCTCGAACCCGGAGACGACTACGACATTATTTCGGGACGGGCCACCGGCATGCCATTCGGGCCCAACCCCGAAGAAGCGATCACAGTCGAGACGAACAGCCATGCAATTGGCCAAGTAGTCGACAGCCTCGCGCTGCAGACCATCTTCTGGGACCTCGACAATTCGCTTACACAGTCAGCATTCGACAGTCTTTACCGCAAGGCTTCGCAGAGCGATAAGACGGCGATGGAGGAGCTGTTGCTGGCGGCGGAGCGCATGCTCGCTCGGCCAACCGCAAGCGACCTGCCGACCGTCAACGCCGGACTGGTCGACGCCGGAAATTTTTCTGACCGAGTCACTTGGTATCAACACTGGCAGACGATACGAGACAGCCTCGCGTATCTGTCACTCAAGCCGTCGGACGGCACCAGCCAGGTCCAGTTTTCGCTTCTCGGCCCGGATTCCAATCTTTCCAGCTCGGCCACGAGTGATTTCGGCGCCTACCTGTCACTGCAGACGCTTGCGCCGTTCTCGGTCAAACCGAACCTTTTTTCAGGGACGGGCGCGGCCGCGCTCGACGCCGCGTGGCAACTGATGCACGCGTCCACCCGCGAGGCGTGGTCCGCGGACCAGACGCTGACGGAGGAGCAGCGAGAGCAGGGTCTGGAGAACTTCTCCCAAAAGTGGTACGAGGACCGTGCGAGTCTGCTCCGGGCGGTGCTCGCATCCAATGAAGCCGACTTGACCGAGATTGCCGCTGGCACGTCAACCGAAGCGACGCTCTACCAGTTCTATCGCCCGGCGAGCACAGAGCGCCGCGCCATTCTGGATTCCCGCTTGGGCACGGGCCCTTACCGCATCGTCGCGTTCGGCGCGGACGGCGGGGACAGCGGTGAGTTCGCCATCAAAGGCAGCAACTCTGCCGATCACCTCTATGGAGGTGGAGGCGTCGACCACGTCTCCGGCGCAAAGGGCGATGATTACATCGAAGGCAACGACGGCGGCGACTGGCTGCGCGGCGAGGGCGGCATCGACACGCTGGTCGGCGGCGCGGGCGACGATGTATTGATCGGTGGGGCCGACACGGACCGGATGGTCGGCGGCCAGGGCGACGACCAGTACATCGTCGCGCTCAATGACGGTCACGACGTCATCGTGGACAGCGATGGTGTCGGTTCGATCGAATTTGCCGACACTAATCTGAGCGGCGGCAAGGAGAGCTCAAAGGGCTCCGGCTACTGGACCAGCGACGACGGCTCCATCCGTTACCGCAGGCAGGGCGCCGACCTGGCCATCTGGGGGCCGACAGGCGCTTCCATCGTTGTCCGGGACTGGCAGTACGAAGTCAATGGTATGGGGCATCTCGTGGGCGCCCTGGGCATCACGTTGATCCCGGGCGAAAGCGAGGACAAGCCCGGCCCGGACGACCAGGTGCCGCCGGAAACACGCGGCGGCTATGACGGCGGGCAGAGCTGGGTGCCGCGGATAGACCCCCTGGTGCTCGACCTCGACGGCGATGGCATCGAGACGACGGGCATCAGCTTCACGAGCCCGGTGCTGTTCGACCACGACGCCGACGGAGTCAAGACGAACACTGGTTGGATCAAGCCGGACGACGGCTTCCTTGTTCTGGACCGAAATGCCAACAACACGATCGACAACGGCCGTGAACTCTTCGGCGATGCCACTCCGCTGAACGGAGCGGGCACGCTCGACCTGGCAGCGGGCATTGCGCCTGACGGCTTTTCGGCCCTGCAGAAGGAAGACACCAATGCCGACGGCTGGGTCAATGCCGGCGACACGCGTTGGTCCTCGCTCCGCATTTGGCAGGACGCAAACAGGGATGGCATCAGCCAGAGCACTGAACTGAAGACAATGTCCGCGTTCAGCATCACCGGCATCCGCGCGGCCGGCACGCTGGTCAACCAGTCGCTGCCCGATGGCAACGTGCTTCATATGCAGGGCACGTTCACCCGCTCGACTGGAACTGTGGGAACGACGGCGACCGTCAGCAACCTGAATTTCTCGTCCGACACGTTCACGCGCACGTTCACGGACACGATCCCCGTTCTTCCGGAAGTCAGGCTGCTGCCAAACATGAGCGCGTCGGGTCGCGTGCGTGACCTGTGGGAAGCCGCCAGCCTGCCAACCCCGGCGGGGTCCGCATTGCGGTCGGCGCTGACCACGTACGCCTCACAAGCGTCCGGAGCGCAGCAGGAAGCGACAGTAGATGCTCTGCTCACGGCCTGGGGCCGCACGTCGGACCTGAAGACGACGACCGATCGTCTGACGGCAATGAAGCAGGGACAGAAAAGCTATCAGCTCGTCTTCGACGCGATCGGATTGGTACAGCGACCGGCCGTGGGCTCTGCCGGCTGGGCGGCCTGGCAGGCGCTCGTCAGCCAAACGCTTGCGCGGATCGAAACGTTGGAGGCGTTCAACGGACGGTATTTCTACGACCTCGAGGGTCTGATCCTGCCGACTCCACGTCGCAATGGTGCCTGGGGCGTGTCGCTCACGACGCAGGCGGCACTCGACAATCAGAATCCGTCCTTTGTCGGAACGATAACGATCAGCGCCTCGCTGAGCGATCCGCAGCTCTCGTCGCTCACCGGCTCCTTCACGGAACTGAGAAGCGCCGCCCTCGAAGCCACGCTGGAGCAGACGCGCGGGCTCGATCTGATGCCCTTCGTCGTATCCACCGTGACACCGACCGGCGCGCAGTTCGACTTCACGAATCTGTACGCCGAGTTCAATCGGCGCATCGCGCTCGATCCCATCGCCGCCCTGTATGACATCGCGGCGTTCAACTGGTCCACCAATGCGCTGTTTGCAGAATCCGGTTACACCGGCTGGGACGTCCTCGAGTCCCTCTCGCGCAGCGTTGCAGGGACAGCGCAGGGACAAGCTGCGCTCAAGGCACTGAATATTGGTCTCGCCACGACCGGTAGCCCCAATCCGTCGACCTCTCCATCGCGTACGTTCATTGCGTATGGGGACGGCGCCGTCAATTCGATCAGTGGCGGGGCCTCTTCCGATTTCCTGAAAGGCGGTTCCGGCAATGACATCCTGAACGGCGGTCAGGGGTCAGACCATCTGAAGGGGGGCGACGGGGACGATCGCCTCGATGGTATCGATGGCAACGACTACCTGTTCGGAGAGCTGGGTAACGACACCATCAGCGGAGGCGGCGGCGCGGACATCATCGAGGGTGCCGCAGGATCAGACACGCTGGCCGGGGGCGAGGGCTTCGACTCCATCAAGGGAAGCGCCGGGAACGACACGATCTACGGCGATGGAGGACGGGACCTTCTCTATGGTGACGACGGCAACGACACAATCGATGGTGGCTCGGGCGACGACCTGATCGACGGCGGCGCCGGGGACGATTACATCTGGGGCGGCGACGGAGACGACACGATCGACGGCGGGGCAGGCAACGACACGCTGGACACCAGCTCGGGCAACGACCGGTACCGTTTCGGGCGCGGCTCCGGCAACGACATGCTGGCGAACGCCCTTGGCGGGCTCGGCAGCAGTCTGACCATCGAATTGGATGAACTCAACCGGGAAGACGTGAAGATCTTCCGCAAGCCGTCCAGCGGCTTTGTCATCCAGATCAACGACACAGGCGAGCGCTTCGCGTTCTCGCCACTATCACCGACCGACAAGATCGAATTCGAGGGCGGCCAGGTCCTCTTCGTCCATGGGGTCAAGCCTGATGGAATCCTCTACGACGGGTCGGTAAACGCAGACATCATCACGGGAGTAGTGCTGCCGCAATATCCGTGGACTCCTGATTACGTGTTCGCCGGCAAGGGAAATGACACGCTTCGGTTTTTCAATACTCCGGTCATTCAGTTGAACCTGGGTGATGGCGCCGACACGCTGGTCGGAGGCAGCGGTCGCCTGAAGTTCGGCGCAGGGATTCAGGCAGCGAACCTCAGTTTCGCGAAGCTCAATATCGGTCCGGACCCCTACATCCGGGTCAGTTACTCGGCTGCGGACTCGATACTCCTGGATGTTCGTTCACCCGCTCATCTCGAAACGCGACTCGAGTTCAACGACGGCTCGACCGCCAATCTCGCTGCGCTGGTTCAGGCGGCCGGGATCGCCGGCTCGACGATCAGCGGCACCACCGCGAGTGAGACGCTCGAAGACGGCCTCGGCAACGACACGATTCTCGGCGGCGCAGGCGATGACACGATCAAGCTGCGCTACGGGACGAATGTCGTCGATGGCGGGGCGGGCAATGACGGCATTCAGGATGGCCCCGGGAACGATACGTACCTGTTCAACGTGGGAATGGGCCGGGATAGCGTCGCGGCCCTGCCCCGCCCGATCGCCGGCAGAGACCGGGTGCAGGTCGCGGCCGGAATCCTGCCCACCGACATCTCCCTGGCCTGGGACGGCAGCCGGCTCACGCTGCAGCACCGCAACGGGACAGACAGCCTGTCGTTTGACGGTTGGGACGCCACCGGGTTGAACTTCACGGCAACCGGCACCGACTTCAGCATTGCATTCGCCGACGGGACGGTGTGGTCGGCAGTTGACATCCGCAACCGCGTGACTGGCGCCTCGTCGCCCGCTGCCGACTACATCGTCGGATTCGCCGGTACGGAAACCATACGCGGTGGCGCTGGAAACGACGATCTCCGTGCGAGCAACGACAACAGCCAGCGAAGCATCGATCTGCTGCATGGTGACGAGGGCAATGACTACCTTACGTCGTGGCAGCCGGCATTCCACATGGCTGGCGGTCCGGGCAACGATGGGTTCTCCACCGGCAACACCCCGGCTGATGGCCATGGCGGCGTCATTGACGGAGGGACCGGAAACGACTACTTCACTGGGTCGGGAGAAGGCAAGACGGTCTTCTTCGCGCGCGGCTACGGGCAAGACCAGGTGGAAAGCGGTACCACAGTGCTCTTTGCCAGCGACATCTTCCCTAGTGACATTCAGGTGTTCAAGTCAAGGAAGAGCGTCAACGCGTCAATCGATGACTTGTACCTCCGCATACGGGACACCGGCGACACAGTGATCGTCAGGAGTTACTCGACGGATCGTTCGCTCTGGTTTGGCCGTGCCTCGTTCGCCGACGGCACCGCCTGGGACCTCGCGACGATCGATTCACTGATTGAAGTGGGTGCGAGTCAGTACGGCGAGTGGATCGAAGGCACAAGCAGTGGCGATCTAATCGCGTCGTTGGGTGGGAACGATTCGATTTACGGCCGCGGGGACAATGACACGATCGACGGCGGCGCGGGTGATGACTTCGTCGATGGCGGCGAAGGAAACGACACGTACCTGTTCAGCCGCGGCTCCGGCAAGGATTTGTACGACCCAAGGGCGGCCATCGACCTCGACACGATCCAGGTTGCCGCATTGCCCTCCGAAGTCACTCTGACCCGACAGGGATACGGCTTGGCCCTCGGAATCAACGGAACGAGCGACAGTTTCACGATCGCGTATGCCGGCTACTCCCCGGATCGTCCGAACAAGACACAGATCCGGTTCTCCGACGGGACCGTCTGGTCCAGCAACTACGTGCAGTCGATCGGCATTGCCAACCGGGACCCCACGACGACCGGTTCCTCGCTCGATGACACGTTCGCGCCGAGCGCGCTGGGGCAGGTGATCGAGGGCTATGAAGGGAACGATCGGCTGGACGGTGGCGCGGGCGACGACGGTCTCTCCGGAGGCGCAGGCGACGATACATACGTCTTCGGGTACGGCTATGGAGTCGACACCATCCGTGAGGGCGGTTGGTGGTCCTCGCCATTGGCTGTCTCGCTCGACAGCGACACGCTCCGGTTCAACGCCGGTGTGCGGCCCCAGGACGTGACCCTGACCGCCGCCTCGTCGACGCTGACGATCCGCCTTGCCGGTACATCGGATCGCCTGGTGATCGAAGGTCAGGCGACCAACGGTATCGAGCAGGCCATCTTCAGCGACGGCACAGTCTGGAATCTGCGAACCAATCCGGCCGGGATTATCAACGGCTCGGCGGCCGCGGACACCCTGAACGCCACCGCATATCACGATGTCGTCCGAGGCGGCGACGGCAACGACACGCTGTACGGCAACGGCTACGACGTGCTCGAGGGCGGCAACGGTGACGACGTCATGTACCTTTCGACCGCCGACGTCGTCGACGGCGGGCCGGGCAACGACACGCTTGGCTACACGAACGGATCCGGCACCGGGACGATCCTGTTCGGCCGAGGTGATGGCACCGACGTCGTGCAATCGAACTCACACCTCAATGCCAACGTACGCTTCAAGAGCGGGGTACTGCCGACCGACGTGCGGGTAGTGGGCACGAGTTCCGACACGGCGGCCCCATTCGGCATGACGTTCTCGATCAACGGCACGTCCGACTCGCTCACCTTCGCCAATGCGTTCACAACTGCTCCGGATTCGAGTCTTCTCGGCTCTGTGTCATTTGCAGATGGCACGGTCTGGTCAGCGGCTGACATCGCGAATCGGATCGGCAGCACGGGAACGGCAGCAGCCGAGCTGCTCTTTGCCGGACCGGCCGGCTCCACGATCGACGCCGGCGACGGCAACGACTTCGTCATCGGCCACAACCCAGCTGACGTGCTGCGCGGCGGCGCCGGCAACGACCAGCTCGTTGGCAACGGTGGTGACGACGAGTTGCGCGGTGGCCTGGGAACCGACCAGCTGTTTGGAGGCGATGGACGCGACACCCTGGATGGAGGAAGCGACGGCATTGTGGCAACAGCTGACCAGCTCTCGGGCGGCGAAGGTGAGGACACCTACATCTTTGACCGCGGCTATGGGTGGGACGTTGTCGGGGAATCCTCCCGTCCATTCCTGGTCGACCCACTGAGGTCTCTGAACACGGTGCTGATGGGAGCATCCATCGCGCCCGAGGACGTCGAGGTCACCTGGTCATACAGCAACCTGGTCAGCGATATCGAACTGCGCATAACGGACACGTCTGACCGGCTGACGTTGTCCAACGGCATCACCTCGTACGGGATGGCCGAATACCGCGTCGTGTTCAGCGACGGCACGGTGTGGAGTCAAGCTGACATCGTGAACCGGCTCGCTCGGGGCCACGAGATAGGGATTCCTGGATCATCGTCCGATGACATCCGCAGAGGGGCGTCGCAGGACGACACGTTGAATGGCTACGCAGGTGCAGATGACCTAAACGGACTCGCCGGAAACGACCGGTTATTTGGCGGTGCGGGCGACGACATCCTCAGCGATGCGGCCGGGGACGACCTGCTCGTGGGTGAGGGCGGGAACGACACGTATCTGTTCGGACGAGGTCACGGCAAGGACTTCATCGTCGACTTCGATCACCTGAACGGGGGCGACCGGGTCGTCTTCGTCGGCGGCGTCACACCGACCGACCTGCTTGTCAGCCGCGACGATGCAAACGTCGTAATAGCGATCAACGGAACGCTGGACGAGCTGCGCATTCGGTGGTTCCCCGACGGACATTATCGAATCGAGCACTTCGAATTCGGCGACGGAACGACGTGGAGCGCCGCAGACGTTGAATTCCTCGCCAGCGGCAGCCGCAATATCGCCCCAACATCCGAGGCGGACAGCCTGGAAGGATCGGCGGGCGGGGACGCGATATACGGAATCGCCGGCGACGATGTAGTTCACGGGTACGACGGAGACGACGTCATCTTCGGCGAGGAAGGAAACGACTCGCTGTTTGGAGAAGCGGGCAACGATCGGCTCGATGGCGGACTCGGCGCGGACGCGATGTCGGGTGGTGCCGGAAACGATGTGTACGTCGTCGACGAAGCCGGTGACACGGTCTCCGAAGCGGCCGCCGGCGGGACGGAGACCGTCGAATCAGGCATCAGTTTCACCCTCAGCGCGGAGTTCGAGAACCTCCTCCTCACAGGGACTGCATCGCTGAGCGGCACCGGAAAC
>Ga0316601_100000350_pt1 | contig 19104 bp, 18 predicted proteins | sample OWC_soil_day5_no_FD_207663 | JGI IMG/M metagenome (GOLD analysis project Ga0316601, IMG submission 207663) | Wetland soil microbial communities from Old Woman Creek delta, Ohio, United States - OWC_soil_day5_noCT | ecosystem: Environmental > Terrestrial > Soil > Wetlands | place: USA: Ohio... | reverse complement strand
AGCCCCGTCCGCGAGCTCGCGGAACACCGAGCGCCCGATCTGATCGAACACGGCGCGCGGCAACACGGCGCCGCCGCGGCCCGCCATCGACGCCTTCCACGGCAGATCGCCGCGGGCGGGCAGGGGCACCAGGATCGAGACGTCGTGACGGCCGAGCGCCGCGGCATCGAAGTCGGGCTGCGCCTCGGCGTGATCGACGAGCGCGGCCAACGCGGCCGGGCCCACGTAGGAGATCGCGTCCAGCTCGGCGAGCGAGTCGAACGCTTGGTCGTCGGCGGTGCCCAGCCGTCCGTCTTTCCCGGCGCGGTACTTCGCGATGTTCCGGGCGACGCGGGTGGACAGCCGTGCCTTGCTCTTGAGCTCGGCCTCCGTGAGCTGGCCGGCCGCACGCATCGTCGCCAGGGCCTGCGCCTCGGTGAGGTCGTAGCCGTCGGTCTTGCCGTCGGCCGAGGTGAAGGCGTCGGCTTCGCCATCTTCGATGCCGTCGGCATCGTCGGTGGCACACCCGGCAAACGCGATCAGGGAGAGCAGAGAACACGAGAGCGAGACGAAGGGCCGCATCGTCGCGTTGTCGAGCAAGTCATGCGCCAGGAACCGTCGCGATCACGCTCGCGTAGGTCCGCGATCTGAAAAGCGTGGCAACTCGGGTTGCCGGCGAGCCGACCTGCGAGCTCGGAACTGATGAGCCGCGCGCTGACACGTGAGGTCGCGGTCGACGGCGAACCTGCCGATCGCGTGCGATGGCTACCGTAGGACGAGGCCGGCGTCCTGCAAGGCCAGGTAGTGGGCGAGCAGCATGTCGACGTCGGGCGTGCGCCTCACCATGTCGGGATCCATGACGGCCGGCGGAACCGCGCCCTCGGCGAGCTGCCACTGCCAGTGGTTGCCTTCGGCGACGCGGCCGACGACCTCGACCTTCGCGATCGGGCCGCCGAGCGATTGGTTGACGAGCCGGACCTGCATGTCGTTCCACGGCCGGAACGGGCTCACGCGATCGAGGAGCTTGGCGAACAGCGCGTTCGACGTGGGGAGGTTACGCGCGGCGTCGCTGATCACCGATCGGAACGACACGTAGAGCGCCGTGGTCGGCAGCTTCGCGCCGTGCTGCTTCCAGAACGCGACCGCGCCCGCTGTCGTCAGCGAGTCGACGCCCGGGCGATGGTTGACGAGGAACGCGCGTAGGTTCGGAGATGGCGCGACCTCGTCCTCGGCGGCAATGAACCGCTGGAGATCTTGGACAGGGATCCCCATCGCCCACGCGATCGCGCGCATCACGCCGTCGCTCGGCACGACCCCGCTCGCCGCGGCCCACTCGCAGGTCGGGCGGAACACCAGCGGCCATGCCGCGCAGGCATCGCGGCCGAGGTCACCGAGCAGGCGCGACAGCAGATCGGCGACCTCGGAGCCGTGCGCGGCGGAGTTCATGGTCACGACGGTGCGCACGCGCGCCGCGAGCGTGGGGTGATCGGTGAGCGTGCGCAGCGCGTTCATCGCGCCCTGGCTGTAGCCGAGGAGGTGGAGCGGAACCGCGCGCCCGAGCCGCGCGTCGAGGGCCGCGACCTGCTGCGCCGCGCGCGCCGCATTGACGCCGGGCTCGACGAAGCTACCGGTCTCGACGCGCACGACCTCGAGACAGGGCAGCTCGCGGCGCGCGGCCGTGGTGAACGCGGCGAACTCGTCGCGCGCGGTCAGCCGGACCACGCCGGGGAAGATCAGCAGGGCCTCGGTGGGCGCGGTGCAGGTCTTGGTCGGCAATGGCGCGACCGGCACGCGCGCCATCTCGATCGACCCGGACGGATATGCGGGGAAGTGCTCGGCGAGCAGCTTGTCTGCTCGGCCGGCGAGCTCGCTCGCCGGGCCACCGGCGACGCGATACGCGAACAGGGCGACCGCGCGCTCGCGGACGTAATAGCGAACGGCTGCGTCCTCGAGCGCGCCGGCGCCGCCGGCGACCGCGGTGCGAACCGCGGTACGGGCGTCCGCATAGCGACCCTCGCGGAGCGCCGTGCAGAGCGCGTCGGTGCGGCCGTCGCACGCGGTGTCGAGCGTCGCGACCGCGGCCGAGGTCGCGAGCTCCTCCGGTTGACACAACCCCAGCCACAACGAGTCGGGCTGGCAGTACCAACTGTTCTCGTCGAACTTGCCGTCGCCCACGCCGCTGCAGCCTTGCTCGAGCGCGCGCTCGGCCGCCTCCGCGAACGAGCCCACGCAGCCCTCGGGCGGCAGCGGTGGCTCGACGCCGGTGCACTCGAGCGCGAGGTCTCGCGCGCGTGAACAGACATCGGGTTCGGTCGCGCAGCCGAACGACGGCGCGATCGCGAGAAGCAGGAACGATCGTAGGGAAAGCGAAGCCGACATGTCCCGGCCGTCATCAGCACGCGACATGCCGCGGCACGCGTTCGCCAATCGTGCAGAACCATGCACGCGGCAACTCGAGTTGCCGTCGAGTTGCCACCCAGCGCGTGAGAGGTCATTCCCCAGCGTCGGTATCGCTCGTGAGATCGCTGACGTCGGCTGCGCTCGATCAGCTCGCGATGTTCGAGCCGTTCGCGAGCGCGGCGACGACGACCGCGCCGAGGTAGCAGCCGAGGCCCGACACCACGAACACCGCCGCGACCGAGATCATGCGTTGCTGGTGATTGCGGCGCTCGATCACGGCGACCGCGGTCTCGAGGAGGTCGTCGCGCAGTTCTTGGCTCACCCAACGCAGCAGCGTGATCGTGCGGATGCAGAGCACGAGGCCGACGAGGACGAGCGCGATGCCGGCGACCATGAGCGACGCCGACAACGAGCCGGCCCGGATCATGTGCGCGCCGGAGAACCCCGTGACCGTGATCGTGAGGCCGCACAGACCGACAAGGACCTGCGCGTACGTCTTCACGGTGGCGATCTGCGCCGACAGGTGCGCGACGAGGTCGGCATCGCGGCCGGCGTAGAGCGCGCGCACGCGGCGTGCTTCGTCGTGGACATCCATGACGCCGACTATCGCACTCATGCGCGACCGAGCGCGTGCGTAGCGTCGGTCTCGTGATCAACGAACCGGTGTGAAGACCTGATCGCGACCATGCGGCGACGGCGTGTGCGCCGCGTCGGCACCCGCGTCCTCGTGACAGCCAACGCAGATCGTTCGCGCGGGGCCGCTGGTCCCGCGGCCATCGGCGATGAGATCGGTCCCGATGCGCTCGTACCAGTACCAGTTCGCACCGCCGGCGCTGTCGGCGGCTTCCTTCAAGTACACGGCGTACCCGAGCGGCGACGAAGCGCTGGCGCTCGCGAACAGCTCCTTCACCGCGGCGGCCCCGGCGGGCCACGGGCTGCTTCCATCCGCGTTCTGGGCGATCACCGCGTTCGAGCAGATCCGATTGAAGCCGTGGGGCGACGGCGATCGGCTCGCGTGCGTGGTCGGTTCGCACGCCCAGGTCTTGTACGCACCCGTCGCGAGCCAGGCTTCGACCGCGGTTGCACCGGTGGGTGGTGTCTGGTCGGCAACGGGAGGTGCGTCGACGGCGGGTGGCGTGGTGTTGTCGGGGGTGGACTTGGGCGCTGCACACCCGAGCACGAGAGATCCGATCGAGATCGAGAGTTCGACGAGTCGCATGACGGCGCATACGAGGTCTCGGCTCGTCGGTTACACGGAGACTGGGAGATGGGCAATCCTGCCCATGCGCCTCGATCAGCGCGCCGAGCGCGCGGCCTCGGCGAGCGGGCGAATCACGCAGCCTTCGAGGTGGTCGTTCACGAGCCCCATGGCCTGCATGAACGCGTACATCGTCGTCGGGCCGACATACGTCCAGCCGCGCTTCTTCAGATCTTTCGAGAGCCGCTCCGATGTCGGCGTGCTCGCCATCGCGCGCAGGGATGCGAGGTTCATCGTCCGCGGTCGCTCCGCGGCGGGCGGGACGAACGTCCACGCGTACGCCGACAGCGAGCCGAATTCGTCGACGAGCTCGCGGGCGCGCTTCGCGTTGTTGATCGTCGATTCGATCTTGCCGCGGTGACGAATGATCGCTTCGTCCTTCACGAGGCGCGTCACGTCACGCGCGCCGAGCCTCGAGACCGCCGCGAGATCGAAGCCGGCGAACGCCCGGCGGAAGCCTTCGCGCTTGCGCAGGATCGTCAGCCACGAGAGGCCCGACTGAAAACCCTCGAGACAGATCTTCTCGAACAACCGGCGATCGTCGAGCACCGGGAAGCCCCACTCCGCATCGTGATACGGGACGTAGTCGGGCGCCGACACACCCCACGAACACCGAAGCGCCCCGTCGGGCCCCGGTGCGATGCCCGCAGGGATGGACCGCTTCTTCGTCATGACCGCGCCCGGACGATATCTCCTCGAGTCGGATCGGTCCTACAGCCGCGAGCACAGGATCGGTCCCTCGCCATCCGCACAGGTGACGAGGGCGACATTGCCGTTGTCCGCGATGAACACCGATGGCGTCGCGCGGCCGCGCTCGAGGGCGTCGATGATCGTGGTGCGCGTCCCGCCGTCCGCGGCAAGTCGCACGCCGACGAGCTCGCCCAGTCGTGCGCGCAGGCCCGCCGGCGACTTGTCGGCACCCTCGAGCGGCGCCGTCCGGCCCGCCAGCCACCGCGGCAGCGTCTCGAGCGTCTCCGCGCGACGCTCCGCCGCGAGCAGGCGCTTGTGGATCTGCGTTCGCTTGTCCGCGACGACGAACGACGTGGTGAACAGGCGCAGCGCCGCATCGAGCGCGCGTTGATCGAGTCTGGTTGGGGCCACGGTGACTCGTGAGGTCACGGCGTCGCGGACCAAGTTCCACCGCCGGACGTACAGCTCCGAGCATCGTCGAACTGGTGCTTGGCGACGCGATACCAGATCGTCCGTTGCTTGCCCTGCGTGCACACGCCAAACACGTTGGCGCGGGGGCATGCACCATCGATGAAGTGCTCGTTGCCGTCGTGACAGATCGGGCCCTTCACTTCCTCCACCAGATCGGGATCGGCGTCGAGCCACTCGTGACACATCACGTCCGGCATGTGGCACGCCACGGTTCGCACCTTGTGCGAGCACGCGAGCGTGAGACCGAACAAGCACACTCTCCACACGCGGCGAATCTATCCCACGTCTCCATGGGGAGCTAGCTTCGCGTTACGGCGTGCACGTGCGGGTTGCCGCCGCGCAGGACGCTTGGCTGTCGTACAGCCGGTCGCAGTCGGGGCCTGCGCTACGGCAGCCGCTGTCCTCGAGGAAGACGCACGTCGTGCCGTTCCACGCCCAGCGCTGCAGGATGATCGCATCGCAGTCGCCCTCGCCGTGACAGACCTGCGCGCGACACGTAGGCGCGGCGATCGGCGGGGTGGGCGAGGGCGAGGGCGCTCCACTGCACGACGCGATCGCGATCAGGGCTGCGAGCCGGCTCATCGTCATGCGAGGTCGAGCGCGCGTGCGATGTCGCTCGCACTCGCCGGCCGTCCGCTGCGGTCTCGCTGGAGACACGCGCGAATGATCTCGTCCCAGCGAGCGTCGATGGTCGGCTTCACCGCGCGCGCGGACGGTGGGTCGCCTTGCAGGCGGGCGCGAGCCTGCTCGATCGCGGTGTCGCCGCGCCACGGCAGCTGACCCGTCAGCAGCTCGAAGAGGATCACGCCGAACGAGAACAGATCGGTGCCGGCGAGCACGGTGCCGCCGGTGACCTGCTCCGGCGCCATGTATGCGGGCGTTCCCACGAGGTGCGCCATCTCGCAATCACATCCCAGTGCCGTGCAACACGGCATCGCCAAGCCGAAGTCGGTCAGCACGATCCGATCACCGGCGCCGAACAGCACGTTCGACGGCTTGAGGTCGGCGTGGACGACGTCGGCCGCGTGCGCGGCTTCGATCCCTGCGAGGATCTGGCGCACGATCGGACGCGTGGCGGCGATCGAGAGCGGGCCCGTCGCGGCGAGGTGGTGCTTGAGTGTCGTTCCCGCGTGGAGCTCCATCGTATAGAAGACACGCTCGCCGTCGACGCCGACGTCGAAGACGCGGCAGACGTTTGGGTGGGTCACGCGGCGGGCGAGCCGGATCTCCTCGGCGAACCGCGCCTGCGCGTCCGGCTTGCGCACGAGGTCCATGCGCAGGAGCTTGATCGCGACGGGATCGCGGAGCAGCTGATCGTCGGCTTCGTAGACCTCTCCCATGCCACCCGCCGCCACGAACCGCGTGATCCGATATCGCCCGCCCAACAGCGCGCCCGGCGCGAGAGGTTGACCGATCGGAGCCGCGGCGAGGCTGTGCGCGTCGGTGATCGTGCCGTCGTCCGGGACGGGGTTGCGAGCTCTCGCTCGGTAGAACATCTCGTCAGCCTAACGCCGGCCGCCGTTTCGTGCACGCATGCGACCCGCGACACCGACTGCGACCGCCGCGATCTGTCCCGATCGTGCGCGCGGCGCGCTCGAGCCACCGCCCGGTAGCCCAGGTTGTCGTCGAGAACGGACACGTGCTCGTTCTACCCACCTGCTCGTCGCGAACCGGCACGCGGCTCGCAGAGCCCGAGCCGCATCGTGATGAGGAGTAAACCATGATGATCGATCCGCGCCGTGCGCTCGCTGTCCTCGTGCTCGCCGGGAGCTGTGCGACCACCGCACCACCATCGCCAGCGCGCGACCCGAAATCACCGACGATCCAGGCGACCCTCGAACGCGCCACGCGCGAGCTCTACGAAGCGCTCCAGACCGGAGACCGCGCGGTCTGGGCTCGCTGGCTCGCCGACGATTTCGTGCTGCTCGATCGCGACGGCACGACGCAGGATCGCGCGGCCGTGCTCGCCGACATCGCGCCGTTGCCGCCGCACATGAAGCTCGGCTTCGAGCACGCCGAGGTGACGGTTCGCGACCTCGGCGGTGATGCCGCGATGATCGCGTTTCTGCTCCACGAGCACGAGACGATCTTCGGCCAGACGATTCACGTCGACTATCGGACCGCGCTCACGTTCGCGCGGCGGCCGGACGGGTGGAAGGTGGTCATCTTCCAGTACGTCGAGCTGCCGCGCGACGGCGCGCCCGTCGCGGTCGCGCCCGACCGGCTCGCCGCCTACGTCGGCGAATACGCCGTCAACGAGACCACGCGGTTTGTCGTCACGCTACGCGACGGCAAGCTGCGCGGCCGGCGGATCAGCAAGGCGAGCGACGGCGCCGAAGTCGAGCTCGTCCCCGAGGCCGATGGCGTGTTCTACGTGCCCGGCACCGAGTTCCGGAAGATCTTCGTGCGCGACGCGCGCGGAGAGGTCGTCGAGATGCTCGACCGCCGCAAGGGAACGGACTTGCGGTGGCGTCGCTCGACCGCGAGCTGAGCTACTTGTCGCGCGCGGTGCCGAACTTGTCGGGCGAGACGGTCGGAGCGCCACCCGACTTGAGGTCGAGCTTGGTCTCGTTCGCGCCTTCCTTGACCTCGATCTCGGTCGTCATCGGATCGCCGCTGCGCTCGTTCCACGCCTGCACCTTGTACTTGCCCGGCGCGAGGCTCTTGAACTCGAACTTACCGGACGCGTCCGGGATGACGTAGTGGGGCGCGTCGACGACGATCAGGTACGCCGACATCGCCGCGTGCAAGTTGCACCCGAGGCGCACGATGCCGGGCTTGTCGACCTTGACCTCGCGGGTCTCGCCGTTCTTGTACATGCCGAGGTCGAACGCCTTCACCTTCGAGAGCGAAAACACGTTGTGATAGATCGGATCGAAGTTCGGGAACGACACCGTCGAACCGACCGGCACCGCCATGACCTGCGGCGCGAACATCTTGTCGCGCTGCTCGATGGTGCGCGCCTTCGGCGTGCGCGCCTTCGCCTTGCCGGCCTTCGGCCACAGCATGACGACGCCTTTGCCCGACGGCGCCTTGCCGTCGATCGTGAGCGTGCCCGCCAGCGCGCCCTTCGCCGGCTTCGCATCCGGCTCGTCGGCTTCGGAGCTTCCGACGACCGAAGGCTGCGGCTTCGAGTCGGCCGGGAGCTTCTTGAGCTCGGTCGTGACGCGCGCCGGCGCGCCCGCGCGGAACGTCGCCGCGACGGCGGCGACGGCCTTCGCTCCGACCTTCATCTCGGCGCGCGTGAACAGCTGCTCGGCGTACGAGCGCTGACCACGCTTGCCCGCGGTGACCGCGAAGTTCAGGAGCTCCTGCGCTTCGGCGTCCTTGATCTTCGCGGCGAGCTTGGTGACCGCCTCGAGCTTCTTCGCATCGAGCGGCTTCAGCTTCTCGGGCTTCACCATCATCGGCTTGAGCGGTCCGAGGGCGCCGAGCAGCTCGCCCTTCTCCTTCTCGGGCACCTTGAACTTGTCGAGCGCGCCGACGAGATCGTTGACCAGCGCATTGAACTCGTCGTCGACGAGATCCATGCCGGCGTGCGAGCTCTCCATGTCGCGACCCGTGTACTTGCACGGACCGCCGGTCGCTTCGCACACGAACTCGACGAGTAGCTTCTTCAGCTGGGTCGCGTCGGTGTTGAAGAACCGGTGCTTGATCGCCGGGTCCGTCGTCGTTCGCGTGACGAACTCTTCGACGACGGCGGTGATCGCCCCCTGGCCGCCGAGTCGATCGTAGAGCGACTTCGCCTTGGCTGGTCCGGGCGGGGTCGCTGTCGGCGTCGGCGACGACGTCGGTTGGGGCTCGGTGGTGGTCACCGGGTCAGGCGTTGTCGGGTTGTCGGGCGGCTTCTTGCCACCGCCACCACCACATCCAACAAGCACCGCAAACACGAATACGCTAGAGGGCCTCATGGGCCGGATTAGACGTTCAGTTCCGGCGTTTCAGCAAGAGACTGGCGTAGATCAATAGCGCGAGCCCCCCAAGTCCCCACGCCGCGTACCGGATGGGCGCAAAACGGTTATGCTCGGCGGCCGCGGCTCGCGCGACCTCGACGGTCAGGGTCATGCGCAGGTCTCCGGCGCTCTTGATCGGCACCGTCAGCCGGGTGCCGGGTGTCTTGCCCTCGAGGAGTCGAACCGGCTCGGGCAGACCGTCGATCGTCGCGGCGAGGGCGTGGCTCGCGATTCGCTGCTTGATCGTCGTCAGGTCGACCGGCGACGCGACGACGACCATGCCGCCCTGTGCGATCGGCGCCGCCGCGCTGACGACGAGCTCGCCGCCGCGCGCCTGCACGTGCACGCCGGGCGTCGGTCCGACGCTCGCTGCCTCGGCGGGCACGCGGATGAGCAGCGTCGGTGCCTCGCGCTTCTGGTAGATCTCGAGGACCTCGCCCTTCTTGACGGCGAACGTGATGTCGCCGTCGCGCTGCATGTCGGCGAGCGTCGCGGCATCGGTCTCGACGGCCGCGCGCACCATCGGCGAGCTCGCGAGCCCCTCGGCCTTGAGCTGGTTCGCGTTGGCGGCGGCCTCGAGCGCGGTGCCGATCTGGTCCGCGTCGTCTTGGATCGTGGTGGTCGGCGTGGTCGCCGCGGTCGTTTGCTCGGGTGGGATCGCCATGACGCCGAAGCCACCGGCGACCGCGACGAGCCCGAACAGCGCGAGCGCGAGTGGTGCGCGGCGCGGTTTCGAGCTGACGTTCGGTGCGAGTGCGCGCTCGTCCGCGGATGGCGCCGGGACCGGTGTCGGCGTCGCGGGCGGAGCGGGCACCTCGACGCGCTCGATGCTGACTGGCGTCGGGCGCGAGATGCCGATGAACGCGGTGATCGCGCCCTGCACCTCCTTCATCGACTGGTAGCGCTCGGCGGGATCCTTCGCGAGCAGCTTGAAGAACAGCATCTGCTGCAGCCCGACCGGTGCCTCGCCGCGTGTCAGCGGCGGAGGTTCTTCGCTCACGATGCGTCCGAGCAGCGCCTCGGTGTTGCCGTCGTTCTGGAACGGGCGCCGCGCCGTGATCATCTCGTAGAGCACGATGCCGAGCGCGTAGATGTCGGCGCGCTTGTCGACCTTGTCGGGCGTCAGGATCTGCTCGGGCGCCATGTACTCCGGCGTTCCGACGACGAGGTTGCGTTCGTCTTCGGCGAACCGCGACACGCCGAAGTCGAGCACCTTGACGTGGTCGGTGACGTCCTCGCGGTTGATCAAGAAGATGTTGTCGGTCTTCAGGTCGCGGTGGACGATGCCCGCGTTGTGCGCGGCGTCGAGCGCATTCGCGATCTGACTCGCGATCTTCAGCGCGCGCCGGACGGTGAGGCCTTGGACGCGATAGATCTCCGCGGTGAGCAGCGCGCCTTCGAGGTACTCGAAGACGATGAACGGCACGCCACCCGCCGTGAAGCCCATGTCGGTGGACTCGACGATGTTCGGGTGACCGAGCCGCCCGGCGACCGACGCTTCGTTCATGAAGCGTTCGATGACCTCGGGATCGGTCGCGAGCTCCGCGTGGAGCAACTTGATCGCGACCTTGCGCTTGATGAGGACGTGCTCGGCGAGGAGCACGGTCCCCATCCCGCCCTCATCGAGTGTTCCGAGGATCCGGTAACGCCCTTCGAGTAGTTCCCCCGCCTGGAGCACTGGAGACGATGCTACCGCCGTTCGCTGCACGGCACGAGTCACCGAGGTGCTAGTCCCCGTCCTCCTCGAAATCGCAGTCTTCGTCGTGCCCCGGACCATCGCTCACGGGCAGGCCGCTCGGCACGTACCGTGGGGCCGACTTCGCGGCGCGGCGGATGCTGCGGTAGTCGCTGTTCGCGATCATGAACGCCGTGATCGGATCGACGAACTCCGGCCGGATCGGCGAACCGGTGAAGAACAGCGGATCGCGGTCGGCGATGATGTCGTCGAAGTTGTTCAGCACGGTCGGCTGCAGGCGCGGGTCGATCTGCGTCGGGTCCCACTCGCGGAGGTTCTGCGACGGGCCGGGAACCACGCCGATCGGCTGGCCGTTGGCGTCGAAGTTTACCGAGTAGTGAGCGACGAAGTCACGCAGGTCGACGATCTGACCCGCGTGGCCGAACGGCGCGGTGAACTCGACGTTACGCAGCGGCGTGGTGCGGAAGCGGTAGCGATCGCCGCGGACACCGGTCACGCGCTCGCGGCCGAAGTCATCGCGGCCCGACGCGCCGTTGCCACCGCTGCGCGGGCCGGGCCCGAACTGCGAGAGCAGGGTGTTGTGGAACTGCTGGTCCGAGCCCGTCGAGCCGCCGTGGCAGTTGACGCACGTCCGCATGAAGATCTCGGCGCCGCGAAGCGCTTCGATGTCGAGCGCGCGATCGTTGCCGCGGAGGAAGCGGTCCCACGCGCTGTTGTTCGCCTTGAACTCGGAGACGATGAAGCCGCCGATCGCGTTCGCCGCGTGCGCGAACGTCATGTCCTGGAACTTCGTGCCGGGATACGCCGCCTCGAACATCGCGCGGTACTGGGGATACTGGCCGATGCGCACCATCAGGCGGCGCCAGATCTCGGTGAAGTTGGTGTCCGCGACCGACGACAGCTCGTTCTCGGTGCCGAAGCCGCGCATCTCGTCGCGGGCCGTGACGGGGAACATCGGCAGCACGGAGACCGGACCGAACTCCATCACCGCGAGCATCGCCGGGGTCAGCTGCGGGCCGGCGCCCTGGCGAATCGTGCCGTCGGGCAGCTTCTCGACGCGGCCGTCCCAGAACAGCGTGTTCATCGCGTGCAGGTTGAAGAGCGGCGGTGCGTTGCGGCCCTCTTCGCCCTTCGCGAAGTTGCCCGTGCGATGGACGCCCGAGCCGACACCGGTCACGCCCATCGAGAGGTGACGATCGTCGTCGCTGCCGATGCTGCCCGGGTGACAGGTCATGCACGACACGTCGCGGTTGCCCGAGAGGAGCTTGTCGTGAGCGAGTGCGCGGCCGAGCTCGCGCAGCGCGTGACGCACGTGCGGAGGTTCGGGGATCGCGGTCACGCCACGCGTCGCGATCGATGCGCGCGTGCTCGCGACCAGCTGTGCGCGCTCGCCCTTGAGCGCGACGCTCTCGACATCTTCGTCGGGGGGCTCCACACAACCGGCGAGCAACACCGCCAACAAACCACCTACCAAAGCGTTCCTCATTGCCACGCGACTCGTGCACAGCGGGCGCCAGCGCTCGGACCGCGGTTTGTTATTGGATCTGCTTACGTTCTCTTTGACCGGGTGTACCGAATTCGATACATGATCAAGACAAGCTGAGAGAATCGTTGTTTGTGCGAGCCACCTATATTTCTTAGATCGCAACCCGTTGAAATAATGTCTCTATATTTTTATGGTGGATGGTTTTCCATCCAGCGCTAACCGACGAAAACTATTAGCGTCAATAAAAACAGTAATGCCGAATACAGAATCCAGGACGATTGGTTGTATCGCGCGGGCTTCCGAGCTCGATGTGCTCGTCCAAGTCGTCCAACAAACCAACTCGTGGAGGGCGCAACCGATCGCGATCGAATCCGCGCAGAGCCTCGACCCGGCCGACCTGTACATCAGCCTCTCGGTGCCGACGCGCCATGCGATCCGGCTGCTGGGATCGCGGTCGGTGCCGTGGTTCGCGTTCGGCGAGCCGACGCTCGAAGTGCGCCCCGACGTGTGGTTGCCCAAGGTGCCTGAGCCCGCGTTGCTCGGCTCGCTGATTCGCTCCTTCCTGCCGGAATCTCAAGCGCCCGCGCAGTGGCGTCGCAAGAGCGACATGATCATCGGCCGCAGCGCGGCGATCCGGCAGCTGCTCCAGACCCTCGATCAGCTCGCCGTGGTCCAGACGCCGGTGATCATCACGGGCGAGAGCGGCGTCGGCAAAGATCTCGTCGCGCAGGCACTGCACTACTGCGGCCCGCGCGCACCCGGGCCGTTCATCGCGATCAACTGCGCCGCCATCCCGGAGTCGTTGTTCGAAGCGGAGCTGTTCGGATACACGCGCGGTGCCTTCACCGGTGCGACCCACGCGCGTGCGGGCGCGTTCGAGAGCGCCGACAACGGGACGCTGTTTCTCGACGAGCTCGGCGAGCTGCCGATCACGATGCAGGCGAAGCTGCTGCGCGTGCTGCAGACCAACGAGGTGCAGCGCATCGGCTCGACGGAGCCGAAGAAGGTCAGCTTCCGACTCGTCAGCGCGACGAACCGCGATCTCGAAGCCGCGGTGAAAGCGGGCCGGTTTCGCGAGGACTTGTTCTACCGGATCCAGGTCTATCCGATCCGCGTGGTACCGCTCCGCGAACGGATCGAGGACGTGCCGGCGCTCGTCGCACATCATCTCTCGGTGATCGCGACACGCGAGAACCGACCGCCGGCGCAGCTCACGAGCCCCGCGCTCGAGAAGCTGCTCGCGTACACCTGGCCCGGCAACGTTCGCGAGCTCGTCAACACGCTCGAACGCAGCGTGCTCCTCGCCGGCGCGGACGCGATCGACGCCGATCACGTCGTGTTTCCCGACGAGGCGCTGCATGGTGCGACGTCCCCGAGCCTGGTCTCGTATCGCGACGCGAAGGCGAAGTTCGAGCTCGACTACTACACGCAACTGTTGCGAGCCGCCGACGGCAATGTCTCGCTCGCCGCCAAGATCGGGTGCAAGACGCGCAAGGAGGTCTACGACGCGCTCAAGCGCCTCGGGCTCGAGCCCACGCGCTATCGCACGGGCACCCAGCAGCCGTTCAGCGTCGCAGCAGCGCAACGAGGAAGAGCACGCCGAATAACCCGGCGAGACCGAACGCGCCGAGCCGCACCGCGTTCAACGACCCGGCGGCTGTCGCCGGGCGCACGATCGCGGCCAGCGACAGTTTGGCGTCGCTGATCTTCGTCGCGATCGGGACCGACACGACGTTGCCACGCACGCCGGTGCTCTTCACGACGACGAGTGGAATCGCGAGGCCCATCACGATGCCCTCGTCGACCACGTCTGCGAGCCGGTCTTTGATCGCGCCGAGATCGATCGGCACGGACAGCGCGACCTCGCCCGTGATGTCGGAGCTCGGTGCGGTCACCTTCGCGCTGACCACCACGGCGAGTCCGTCGAGGCGAGCCTCGAGGCGCGCCTTGCCCGGCGGCAGCAACTCGATCGCGGCGGCCGTCTCGGGGACGCGCACCATCGAGACGCGCTTGTCACCATCGATCTGGAAGACCTCGAACGACTCGCCGTCCTTGACGGAGAACACGAAGTCTTTGTCCTTGCCGTACACCATGTCGGTGAGCGTCTGGGCGTCGGTCGCGATCGCCGCGCGCAGCATCGATGACGACGCGACGGCATCGATCCGCACCTGGGCGGCGCGCGCTTCACCGTCGATCGTCGAGCCGATCAGCGACGCGATCGGCTCGAGGTTCGCGGCGGTCGGTGCGACGGCCGGTTTGACGACCATCGGGATCACGAGCCCCGCCGCGCCCGCGATCACGGCGAGCGCGAGCCAGAGGGCGAACATCCGGCTCTTCGTCGGTGCCTGCGGCAACGCAGCCTGGACCGGCGGCGCGATCGTCCCGAGTGGCATCGTCGGGATCGCAGGCTGGCTCTGGCTACGAATGATGAGCGACCGCCGCGAGACATCGATCTCGCCCGACTCGATCGGTTCGTCGACCGCGTTGCTGCGACGTCGAGGAACCGGCGCACGGATCGGGATGATCTCCATCTCCGGCTCGTCATCCTCCTCGCGTCGGCGCTGCTCGGTCATCGAATTTCCCCGTGAGCCTCGATCTGTGAGGCTATCGCGGCTGCCGTCGAGTGTCCACGCTCGTGATCCGAGTGAACCGACGACGAGTGCGTCGATGCGGGTTCAACTGCGATCGCTAGAACGATGACGGCAACAACGTCGGGTTTGTTGTTCACCCCGACTACACTTCGATAAGCAACGCATGTTGATCGCGCTCAACAAGCCCTACCTGGTTCACTGCAAGTTCACGGACGAGCAGGGGCGTCCGACGCTCGCGCAGTTCGAGCTGCCGCCGCGGGTCTACGCGGCGGGCCGGCTCGACCACGACAGCGAAGGTCTGTTGCTCCTCACCGACGACGGCAAGCTCAACCAGCGCCTCACGGATCCGCGGTGGAAAGCGCCGAAGACGTACTGCGTGCAGGTCGAAGGGACCGCTCGCGAAGACGCGCTCGAACGACTGCGCGCCGGCGTCGAGCTCAAGGACGGACCGACACTGCCCGCCGAGGTGCGCGCGATCGACGCTCCCGCCTGGCTGTGGCCCCGCACGCCGCCGATCCGGTTCCGCAAGACCGTCCCCGACTGCTGGCTCGAGCTGACGATCCGCGAGGGCCGGAACCGGCAGGTCCGGCGCATGACCGCGGCGGTCGGGCTGCCGACACTGCGGTTGATCCGGGTCTCGATCGGCCCCTACCAGCTCGCCGGGCTGGCCCCCGGCGAGTGGCGCGAGATCGATGCATCCGGCGTCGGTCGTTGGTAGGGTGCCGCCGTGGGACGCGCATTCGAAAAACGCAAGAGCACGATCTTCGCGCGCATGGACCGCGTCGGGAAGCAGTTCACGAAGATCGGCAAGGACATCGCGATCGCCGTGAAGAGCGGTGGCACGAGCCCCGACGGTAATCCGGCGCTGCGCCGTGCGTTGCAGAACGCACGCGCGCTCAACATGCCCAAGGACAAGGTCGAAGCCGCGATCAAGAAGGCCAGCGGGCAGAACGCGACGAACTACGACATCGTCATCTACGAGGGCTACGCACCGCACGGCATCGCGCTCCTCGTCGAGACCGCGACCGACAACGTCACGCGCACGGTCGCGAACGTGCGCCACCACTTCAAGGCGCACGGTGGCAACATGGGCACGACGGGCAGCGTCTCGTTCATGTTCCAACGCCAGGGCGTGTTCCGGCTCTCGCCCGAAGGCATCGATCGCGACACGCTCGAGCTCGAGCTGATCGATCACGGCCTCGTCGCGCTCGAGGACGGCGAGAGCGACAAGGGCGAGCCGCAGCTGCTCGTGCGCTGCGCGTTCAACGACTTCGGAACGATGCAGACCGCGCTCGAGGCACGCGGCCTCACGGCCATCTCGACGGAGTCGCAATACGTCGCGCAGACGCTGACCGAGCTTCCCGAGGACAAGGCCAACGAGGTCATGGAGCTCGTCGCGGCGCTCGAAGGCGACGACGACGTGCAGAACGTCTACAGCAACCTCGGCTGATCAGCGATCGAGCAGGACGACACGCAAAGCTCGCATCGCGCGACCTTCTCGCGAGTCGCCGCGTTAGGCTTCGGGGGCATGAGCCTGCCGACCATGAGTCGTCAACGTCCACTGACTGCAGACAGTGGACGGATCCTCGTCGAGGAGCAGGTCGCTGGCTTCCTCTGTCGCGGGCGTCAACTGCGGCCGCGCGACCGCGAGCTCGTGGTCGCGGTCAAAGACTTCGCGTACGCGACGGGCAAGGAGATCTTCGACCGCTCGTACCGGTTCGACGTGCCCGGTGTCTCGCCACTCGTGTACCTGGGCTATCCCGATGGCGCGAGCCCGACCGCCGACGAGCTGCGCGAGCTGCGGAAGCAGGGCAAGACCTCGTTCGCGATCCTCGCGGAAGCGAGACCGGACGGCGAGCCGCTCGTGCATGCGAAGCAGCTCGCGATTGAAGAGGTCGTCCGGCTCGGGCTCGGGCTGTGCGACACGATGATCGGTTGGATCGAGCGACGTGGATCGGCGAGCGTGGGCTTGCGGCCGGAGACCGTCTATGTCGCGGGCGAGCACGGCAACCGGTTCTATGCCGGCGCGACGCCTCGGGTGTGCGCGCTGATCGGCGGTGGCAACGACGCGTTTCCCAGCGCGTACTACGGCGCGCCGCTGGCGGCGAGCTCGCTGGAGATCGATCGCGAGGATGCCGCGTTCGTCGTCGCGTTGGTGTTGTGGTTCGCGGCGACGCGGGAGGATGCGTATCGGAACCTCCAGTACATCGAGCACCCGCGCGCACCGTTCGCGGGACGCCCCGAGCTCGGCGAGGTGCTGAGCGCGGCGCTCTCGCTCGACGACCGCACGAGCGTGCAGCAGCTCCGCGACGGCCTCGCGAGGCTCGCGCAAACGTGGAGTGTCGAGCCGCCGCCATTCCCGCCACCGGATCTCGCCTGATCCGCCGACCGAGTGGCAGGATGGTGGGATGAAGAACTTCGTCCTGCTGGGACTCGTGGTGCTGTCTGCAACGGCGTTCGCCGACAAGGCGAGCCGGGAGTTCATGAAGACCGAGCTCGCACCGGCCGTGAAGGCGGCAGAAGGCAAGCTCAAGTCGGCGTGTGGTTGCGCGGTGAAGATCAACGTCACCGCATCGATCGCGAACGAAGCGGAGATGCGCACGTCGAAGTACGTCGTCGGATCGATCAGCGACGGCGCCGCGGCGTTCTGCAGCGACGCGGAGTCGAAGAAGTCGGTGTGTCAGATGAAGACGCTCGATCTCGCGAAGACGGCGGAGACGAAGTTCTCGTTCAAGGCGGGGAAGGGCACCGCGGCGACCGACGGGAACTCGTACGTCAGCTGGGACATGATCACGAAGGAGCTCGACAAGGACGGCAAGACCGAGCGCGCCTTCATGAAGGACGAGCTGATGCCCGCGATCAAGGCCGCGACGACGAAGCTCAAGAGCGCGTGCGGCTGCGACGTGAAGATCAACGTGACGGCGTCGATCGCGCGCGATGCGGAGATGCGGACGTCGAAGCACGTCGTCGGATCGATCGCCGACGGCGTCGAGGCCTACTGCACCGACGGCGACTCGAAGAAGGCCGTCTGCCAGCTGAAGAGCCTCGACCTCGTGAAGGCGAAGGAGACCGCGTTCACGTTCAAGGCGGGCAAAGGCACCGCCGCGACCGACGGCAACTCCTACGTCAGCTGGGACATGATCACGCGCGAGATCGACAAGTAATCAGCGCAGCACCTTACCGTCGGCGTCGATGACCTTGACGTCGCCGAGCTTGAGGTCGCGGATCGGCTTCTCGATCTTCGACAGATCACCGACGACGATCCACGTCATCGAGTCGGGCCTGAGCGTCTTCGCCGCGGCGTGCACGTCGGCCGCCTTGAGGTTCGTGATGCGAGCTGCGCGCTGGACCGGGTAGTCGTCGGGCCGCCCGTAGTGAACGATGCCGCTGATCGTGCCGAGCACCGCCATCGCGGTCTCGTAGGCGCCGGGCAGGCCGCGCACCTCGGTCGATTGGATCTTGGTGATCTCCTCGGGTTTCGCGGGGACCTTGCCCGTCGCGAACTCGCGGATCTCGCGATCGAGCTCCTTCATCGACTCGATCGTCTTGTCGATCTGGACGGCGGCCGTCGCGGCCCAGATGCGCTGGCCGAGCGCGTTGTTCGCACCCGAGTACGAGCCGTACGCCCAGTGCTTGTTCTCGCGCAGGTTCATGTTGAGGCGCGAGCTGAACTCGCCGCCGAGGACCGAGTTCGCGATCTCGAAGTCGATCGAGCCGGGGTCCTTGCTCGATGGGGCCGTCTGACCGATCCAGATGTTCGCCTGGATCGCGCCGGGCTGATCGACGAGGAACACGCGCGGCTTCGCCGGCAGCTTGACCGTCGCCGGTTGCGGCATCGGGGCGCCGTTCGCCGGCGCCTTCCACTCGCCGAGCGCGGCGACGAGCTTCGGCTGGAGGTCGGCGAGGCTGACGTCGCCGACGACGATCAGCGTCGCGCGATCGGGGCGCAGCCGCTGCTTGACCCACGCGATGCACTCTTCGCGCTTGAGCCCGGCGATGCTCGCCTCGGTGCCGCTCGCCATCACGCTGTACGGGTGACCGGGGCCGAACAACAACGATGCGCCGACGCGACGCGCGATCCCGTTCGGCCGCGCCTTCTCCTGCTTGATCATCGCGAGCCACGTCGCGCGAATGCGCTCGAGCTCGTTTCCGTCCATCGTCGGGCGTAGCAGCACGTCGGCGAACACGGCGAGCGACGGCTCGAGGTTCGGCGTCGTCGCCGACAAGAACAGGTTCGCCGCATCGAGCGACGCGCCGACGTTGAGCCGTGCGCCGAGCGATTCGATCTTGTCGCCGAGCGCGAGCGCGCTGTACGAGCCCGCACCTTCGTCGAGCATGCCCATCGTGAAGTTCGCCATGCCGGGCTTCGCCGCCGGATCCGACGAGAAGCCGGCGCCCTCGACCTCGAGGCTCATCTGCACGAGCGGCAGACCCCGGCGCTCGGCGAGCACGACCTTGAGGCCGTTCGGCAGGGTCGCGCGTTGCAGCTTCGGGAACGCGAGCGGCGGGAACGTCGACGGCATCGGCGGACCCTTCGAGCGATCGACATCCGACGGCGTCGTCTTCAGGCGCTTGTCGGG
>Ga0316601_100000347_pt1 | contig 19146 bp, 16 predicted proteins | sample OWC_soil_day5_no_FD_207663 | JGI IMG/M metagenome (GOLD analysis project Ga0316601, IMG submission 207663) | Wetland soil microbial communities from Old Woman Creek delta, Ohio, United States - OWC_soil_day5_noCT | ecosystem: Environmental > Terrestrial > Soil > Wetlands | place: USA: Ohio... | reverse complement strand
CAACAATAAAACACAATATATAAAATTAAAAGACAATAAAAACACTTATTATTTCAAACAATTAGATTCAGATTATTCAATTCTTAATATTATGGGACTATAGAAAAAACTTCAAAGATTTATTTAAAATGTATGAAATTAAGTTGGTTTGGAATTTTATCATGATTAATAGTGTAGAAAAGGGTTTATTTATATAAATCTTAAAGAGCTTCAAGGAGGAGTTGTGTTGAAAAGAAAATTATTATTTCCAATAATTATTTTAGTAATAATAGGAATAGTTATAACATTAAATTATCCTGTTAAAAATGGCGAAAGTCAGGAACTTAGGGTTCAAGATTACTTCCCAAGAAAAACAATGATAAAGGAGTTCAGCGGCGGGTTTGAGAATGGCGGGTTTAAACATATAATTGATAAAATATATAAAGATAAAGTTCAGGTAAAGCAACTAGATACAGGAACAGGAGTAATACTTATATATCAAGTTTCTGAGAATGATATAAAGTTAATATTCAGAAGCGAAGAACCTGACGGAAAGTTTAAAGATAATTATATAGAAACAGTTAAACCTAATATTAGTGAAGTTATATTAAAATCACCTTTGGAGGTTGGTACAAAGTGGATTAATAACGAGGACATGGCATATGAAATCACTGGAATTAACGTCAGAGTGACAACCCCTGCAGGTAAGTTCTCAGCAGTAGAAGTTACATCAATAAGGGATAGTTTTGAAGTTAAAAGATACTATGTGAAGGATTTTGGATTAGTGAAAACATCTATTAAAGGATATGGGGAAGATGAACTTATTAAAGTAGAGTAAGGTCTAAAAGGAAACTAACTCTTTTTTATTAAAGGATGCTAACAAAAGTATATGTTGATTAGAATTCATTCAAGAAACATATACTTTTAGTTAGAGCATCCTTTAATAAAAAAGCTCTTAGAACTTAATAAGAGGCAAATAGTTTCATTACTTTTATAGTTTTAGATACCCAGGTAATGAGGATTTAAAAACCATTTAACAAATTTAGAAATACCATAATCAAATTGTGTTAATGGGTTATAACCTAAAATTTCCTTAGATTTAGAAATATCAGCATATGTGATTGTTACATCACCAGGTTGCATAGGTAAATATTTAATATTAGCTTTAATACCAATCTCAGCTTCTAATCTTTGTACCATATATTTAAGCTTAATGGTATCGGATCTACCTAGATTAAAAATTTCATACTTATGAGTGCCTGTACTTGACCAGGTAATGGCTTTATCTATTCCTTGAATGATATCATCTATATATGTGTAGTCTCTTTCAGTAGTACCATCTCCGAAAATAGAAATTTCTTTTTCTTCTAAAATGAGTTTTGTAAATTTATAAATAGCTAAATCAGGTCTTTGTCTTGGTCCATATACAGTGAAAAATCTTAAACAGGCTATATTAATTCCATATAAATGACTATAAACATGACACAAAAGTTCGCCAGACTTTTTAGTAGCTGCATAAGGTGATATAGGAAAATCTACTGAGTCAGATTCAGTAAAAGGAAGTTTTTTATTGTTTCCGTAGACAGAGGAAGAGGAAGCAAAGATAAATTTATTGATTCCAAATTTATTACATAAATCTAATAGATTTAGTGTTCCTCTAATATTTACTTCGCTATATAAAAGTGGGTCCATAATAGAGGGGCGTACACCAGCCATAGCTGCAAGATGAATTACAACGTCTATTTTGTAGGAAATAAACACTTCTGTTATAAAATTAATATCTCGTATATCACCTTCTTTTATTATTAAATTATCATCTGTAATACCATTTATTCTCATTAAATATTTCATTTCGGAAATATTAGTTCTTTTTATTTCAGGATTATAGAAGTCATTAAAGTTATCAATAATGATTATTTTATGATTCTTTTTTAGTAAATAATCACATAGGTTTGAACCAATAAAACCGGCTCCTCCAGTTATTAAGAATGTATTACTCAAAATGACACCCCCTAATTAGTTGAAAATTGTTAGGTGATTTTAGAAAGATGAGAGCTCAGAATTGGTAGCGATGGAGATTTTGCCTGAAGAAAAATCAACCTTTCACCCTCCAGTCCCAGCTCTCAATGATTAACTAAAAAAATTATTTAACACTATTAAAAAGTTTTAATAAATCATTAGCTAGTCTATTAAAATTATACTTTTCTTCAGCTAATTTTCTGCCATTCACTCCCAGGTTAAGTGCTAAATCTTTATTATCTAGAAGACGAACTATATTTTTCTCGAGCAATCTTGGGTTATCATAATCGTTCATTATAAAGCCATTTACGCCTTCCTTCATTACTTCTGCATTACCCCCACGATTAGTGGTTATAATAGGTAGTCCAGCAGCCATAGCTTCATAGTGAACTCTTGCTAAAGGTTCTCTCCATTGGGACATACATACAAAGATGTCTCCTATGCTATAATACTTTGGAATTTCATAAGGGCTTAAGAAACCTGTAAAAATAACCGGTCCTTTTAGCTCTTTAGACAATTTCTTTAGTAAATCGATATACTCATTAGTTTCATTTCCACCATACCACTTGCTTCCTATAATCATTAAAGCAGTATTTGGGTGTGATTTCATAACAGAATTCATAGCATCTAGTACAATATGGGTACCTTTTTTTGGTGTTAACCTACCTACATATAATATTGTTTTATGATTTTGCAAGCCATATTTCGCACGCAATATACTTCTATAGGAATCCTTACCATCATGCCAAATTGGGTTATATATATTACAATCTACTGCAGAATACACAGGATGAAGTTTACTAGCAGCAGAAGGATATAATTCTTTTACACCATTTGCAATAAAATTACTTACGGTTGTAATAAAACTTACTCTGTCAATGCAGGCATTGGCTAAGGTGGAATCGATTTTCTTTTGATAAAACATTTCATTATGCAAACTTAAACTAAAGGCACAAGTTAAATCTTTACTTAAAAAGGGAACCCAACGAGGTCTGTTAAATACATGCACTAAATCAAAATCATTTGTAAGATATTTTTTTACACCACGGACATATTCTTCTGTAGTGCTTGCGGGTAATCGTATATAATTTACGCCGCTGGCAATAGCTTTGTTAGGTAGCTTGGGGTCTTGTATACTAAATACGGTTATTTCATGATATCGTGATAAAATAGGTAAGGATCCTTCAAGATACGTTTGAATTGCCCCACCATTAACAGGAGGAAAGGCAAGTTTTTCTGTGCAAATTAATGCTATTTTCATGATAGACCTCCCTTAAAGCCATTTCTGCAAAATAGAAAATTTGTTTTGTTCAAATTTCGAAATTGCAAAAATTTTGTCACTACCTATTTGTTTAGGATTCTTATGCAAAGTCTTTACTAATCCAAAAAACCAGTGAGGGAACATTAAATCAATTATTAAAACTTTTTTTTGCTCTGGTGCTAGGGTATTATTTGTTTCATAATATTTTAAAATAGATTTAATGGTATCTACATTGAAATCTTGAAATTTCATCATTCTTTTCCCGATAATTTTTCTTAAATCTCTAATTGGTAAATCATAAGTTACGCCATCTAAATCAATAACAGTGGACCCTTCTTTCGATAGCATTACATTACCAGTTCCAAAATCCTGATGACATAAACAGGATTCTTTTTGATTAATACTACATAAAGTACTATAGGCAGAATTATTAATTAAATCAATAGTTTTGTTGCAAATTTCTATGATGGGATCTACATGCTTTATATAGGTAGAATAAGATGTATTATTAGGAGTTTGCATGCATAGTTCCTTTATTTTTAGCATTCTATTTTTCATGGATTCATATTGAGTTGGCCACTTTCCAAGTTTTGTTGATATTATGGCAGTAGTAGGTGGCTCATATCCAATAGAGTCAACATGAAATTTTGACAATGCTTGTAAAGCTAAAGCTAAATCTTTTGGATTCTCTAAATTCATGTCTCTTCCATTAATCCAGCTATATAATACAAATAGTTGTCCATTATATTCAGTAATAAAATTTCCTTTTGTATTAGGATAGATTTTTGGTACATTACCACCATTATTCAATATATATATTTGAGCATTAACGGAGAAAAGGGCTTCTTCCATTGAATGCTTCAACCGTTTAAGGCATAATGTAGTCCCTTTATAGGTGAATTTCCATAATGTTTTAAGACCCTTACTTTGTAATGTTTGTAAGTTTTGGGGTGTTATATTATATTCAACAAGAACTTTTGTACCAAGTTCTAAATAATTAGTTGATTGGTTTTCCATCAAAAATGCCTCCTATATTAACCTATGAAGGAATAATTCTTTCGAAATTTTGTAAAATTGGATCTATAGATTTTTCTATTTTTATCATTGCTTTTAGTCTTTCAGCATATCTATCTTCAGTCCAAGTAGCTTCTCGCCCCTCATAGTATTTACTCATTATACCTACAAAGAGATGAGGAAATGTTATAGTTGGTTTTAGTACTTGCCATTTCCAAGGTTCAAGAGGATTTACAGTGTTGTACCAGTGTAGGATTTGTTTTGTTAGGTTTAAATCCCATGAGCCATTTCGTTTCATTACTTTATTTAAAAATTTTCTTATATCGCGTGTAGGTAAATCAATAGTTATAGAATCTATATCTAAAACAAATATTTGTTTGGATTTAGTAAGAATAAGGTTTCCAGCAGTGAAATCTTGATGACAGAGGGAGTTTACATTTTTATCAACTTCAACCCATCTGTTATAACTTGACTTTTCATTTTCAGCTATGGCTAATTGCATTCTTTTATAAAAATAAGGGAATACACTTAGGATAATTTGACCAAATTCCGAATGGTTAGGTTTAGAGTTTTCTATATCAAAAAAGCTTTTTAATTTAGTCATTTGATTTTCAAATTCTCCCCTTTGAAGCCCTAAATGTACCCTTGGTTTGCAATCAGCAGGGGGAATAAAATTTTTAGAAGCAGAGTGAAATTTAGCTAATTGCTCTACAACCATTCTTAATTCCTGAGGTTTGTCCTCATTTGGTGTGACACCCGGTATAGCCTCGCTTAGCACGTAGCAACAATCAATTCCTTTTATATACTTAGCAGCTTGTTTTGTTTTAATAATTTTAGGAAGATTAACTTTGTTATTTGCTAAGTGTTCCACCGCTGCAAGTATAAATTCAAGGGTTTTAGCTGAACAGGAATGTTTTTTTAGAATTTTATCGCCATGAGGGGTTTTTATCCACCAAACAGCCTTTTTTCCTTTATTACATTCATTTCTTATATTTGTAACAGTGATATCATATTGGGATAATATTAAGTCTATATTTTCTTCTTGCATAGTATGGCCTCCTTATAAATCTCTGAAATGGATAACAACTATAAATTGTTACCACTTCTATAAATATAAAAAACAGTTATCTATTATAAACTTGCTTTTGTATTGATTTCATTTTAAATGTAAATCTAAAAGCAAGGATAGTATCTATAGTTGTATGAAAATCCTGAGGAGTGCTAATAGCTATTGAGGGAAAGAAAAGTTGTTCGAAAAATATTAGTTAATGAATAATTTAATATTTTTAACTACGCATCCTCAGGACTTAATAATTTAAAATTTATTAAAACTCAAAAGGTTTATCTTCATCCTCTTTTGAATTTTCTTGAAGACCCATATTTTCTTCTAAATCTTCAGGTTTTTCTCCCCATTTAACTTTAATAGAGAAATCACCGTAATTCTCATCACTATCAAATTTAACTTGATAATCTAACTCTTCATTATCTGGTATTAATACACGGTTTCCTTCTATTTTGAGTTTGTCCTTGAATAATTTTATAACTTCATCCTTTAAGAAAAAGTAAAAATCTTCTTTGCTTCCAGTATATTTTTCTCTAGAATTCATGTAAAAAGCCCCCTTTCACTATAATAATATGACCGTTTAACCATAAGGGTGATAGCAATAATGTATATTTTCAAAGAAAATGATGAAAATAATATATAGTGGTTTAAACAGAAGTAACCATAAATAAGTGAGTTGTTAACGACAATTCAGTACCGCAGGTGAAGATTTAGGCAGTAAAATATTGAAGATAGGAGAGGTGTATATGGATAATAAAATGAGAACAACTAAGAATAACAAAAAAGAAGATAATAACTTTAAGAAAAAAAATATTAAGCATGGTCATGAAGAGAGTGCAAAAATAGTTTTTGATCATATGGAAAAAAAGGACTAGAATAGACAAAAGAGAATTCAAAGAGCATTATTACTGCTTTGTGAATTCTCTTTTATTATGGAAAGAAATTTCTTCAAAAAATATCTATGAAAATTTTTTAAAATTCCGGATTTTTTTAAAAAAACTTACGTATATGTCTATATATGGTATAATTTATACAGGGGGTGTGTTTTATGAAAAGAAAATCTAAAAGTATTGTAGCCATACTAATATCAATGCTATTAATAAGTGTTGTTGCCATGGGATGCGGGTCTTCTAAAGAAAAGAGTGAAAGCAAAGCTAATATGGAGATTTCGCAAGATAAAAGTGACTTAAGCAAAAGTAATAATGTTGTAAAGGATGAGGCTAAACCGGAGAATAATGGTTTAAGTAATACTAACACTGTAAAGGGCGACAGTAAATCAAAGGATGCAGTGGGGTCTTCTTTAGATGCACAGGGTAAGATAATAAGAAATGGAATAATACAGATGGAAACTTTAACTTTCGATGAAACTGTAGGATATATTCTAAATAAAACTACTAGTATTGGGGCATATGTGCAAAGTTCTAATGTTTCAGGTAGTAGTATTGAGGCAAAAACATATGAACAAAGCAGACGAGGTGAATTTATATTAAGGATTCCTAGGACAAAATTTGATAGCTTTATATCTGACGTTGGGAAATTAGGGAGCATTACAAATCAACAAATTTCAAGTGAGGATGTAACGGCTGCATATTTTGATACACAGGCACATTTAAAATCACTAAATATTCAAGAAGAAAGATTGCTAGAACTTTTAAAGAAAACTGGTGAACTTAAGGATATAATAGTATTAGAAAAGGAATTAAGCAGTGTTAGGTATGAAATTGAAAGTTTGACTGGCAATCTTAAAAAATGGGATAACTTAATAGATTTTTGTACACTAAATATAGAGATATCTGAAGTTCATAAAATTAAGGAAAATCCTGTTTCCTTTGGAGATAAAATTGTAAATGGTTTTACTGATTCAGTGAAATCTTTAATAGATTTTAGTAAAGAATTTATTGTAGTTATCTCTATATGTTTACCTTATTTAGTTATTTTATCTATTATGGTTTTAATAATTAGATATATATTTATATACAAAAAAAGAAAATAATGTAAAGATGTTATTGAAAAAATAATATAAAGAACATTTCCTTTTAAGAAGCATACCATTATGCTTCTATTTTTTTGTTGGAAAATTATAAAAGCTATGAACAACCGTCGGAAGCACATAATTTAATTACTTTGTTATTTTGTATATGTATAAAAACCCATAAAAACATATATAAATAGAGTGAATTTAAATAATTAACAATAAAATATAATAAAACAACTAAAGAATATGAAAATTATGTCGAAATATATAATATTACAAGAAGATGAAGTGGGGGTTATATTGTGAAAAAAAATATATTCAACAAAGATGATTCGAAAAATAATAACTCAAAAGGAAAAAAGTTAAGTTTCCAATTAATAGCATTGCTTATTATAGCATCCTTTTTACCTATATTATCAATTTCATTGGGGACATATTACAGTTTATCAAAAAATTTAAAGGGTGAATTTGATAATATTAGTAATCAAAGTATATCAAGAGTTGATGAGGCTATAGATTCATTATACAAAGCTAACCGTGAATCTACAGATATGTTATCAAATGATCCAAACGGTATGATGATTAAGTCCAATCCTGAATACGCACAATGGTTAATGAAGAGTTTTGATGGTTTTATAAAAACTCATCCAGATACAAAAAGTATATATCTTGGAACAACAGATAAGAAAATGTACCTTGCGCCTAAGGTTGAATTAGATGCTACCTATGATCCTACTTCAAGAGCATGGTATAAGGATGCAATCAATAATGATGGAAAGATAATTGCTACTAATCCATATGTGGATGCTTCTACTAAAAAATATGTAATGACTTTTGCAAAAACAGTTAAAGATAACCAAGGTAAACTTGTAGGTGTTATTGGACTGGATGTAGACTTAGAGCTAATCTCTAAAATGGTTGCTAATATTAAATTAGGTAAAGACGGGTTTTCAGCTGTATTAGATAGTACAGGAACAATTATAGCACACAAAAACAAAGAGGTATTAGGGAAAAACTCAGAACAAGAATCTTGGATAAAAAATATCATGGACTCTAAAGAAAATAAACTTGTATTAAATATAGATGGAGAAAAATATTTAGTTTATAAGGCTGCAGATGAAATTACTAAGTTAACTACAGTAGGATTTATACCTTTAGCAGAACAAACTGCAAAAATAATAGAAGGGTTAATAATACCTTTTATAGTTTTAGTATTATCAGTTATATTTGTACTTGTAGTGGGAACTGTATTTTCAGGTAAAATAACAAAGCCAATGTTAAAATTAGTTGATGTTTTAGAAAAGATTAAGGATGGCGATTTTACTCAAAGGGTGGAGAAAAATAAAGATGCTAGCTTAGAAATACAAAAGATTATTGAAGCGGTAAATAATATGATAGACGATATGGTTGTAGTTTTAGGAAATGTAGTAGAGAGTTCAAATAAAGTTAAGGATTCAGCCGAGTCTTTAGCGGCTACTACTCAGGAATCAAATGCAGTGGGAGACGAGGTTGCAAGAGCAGTGCAGCAAATTGCACAGGGGGCAAACGAACAGTCTCAAATTCTAGAGGAAAGTGTTAATTATTCCACTACATTAGGAGAAGAAGTAAATAAATCTACTGTTAACGCTAAGAATATGATTAAAGCATCTTTAGATGTTAAACAGTCAACAGAGGAAGGCATTATAGTAGTTAATAATTTAAGAGAAGTATTTGAGGAAAACACTAAAGCTAATGATGAAGTAGCTAAGAAGGTAGAGATCTTAGCTGAGAATTCTAATAAAATTAGTGCTATAACTGATACTATAAAAGCAATAACAGAACAAACCAACCTATTAGCTTTAAATGCTAGCATAGAAGCGGCAAGAGCAGGAGAAGCAGGAAAAGGTTTTGCAGTTGTTGCAGATGAGGTTAGAAAGCTTGCTGAGCAATCATCAGTTTCTGCTTCAGAAATTGATAAGGTAATAAGTGTAATCAGAACTAGTGTTAATGAAGTATTAGAGCAAATAATGTATTCAAAAGAGTTAGACACTAAAACTGGTAGAAGTGTACAGACTACTAATGAAACTTTCAAGAAGATTGAACAAGCAATAGAATTACTTCAAAAGGATATGAATAGTGTAGACAACTCCTTAAAAGAAATAAATAATTATAAAGATATAGTAAGTGAAAAGATTGAAAGTGCAGCATCTGTATCACAAGAGACAGCAGCAACTTCAGAAGAGGTAAGTGCATCTACGGAAGAACAAGCTGCAGGACTTCAAGAAATAGTAAGTGCTGCAGAAAATTTAAACACTCTTGCAGAGAATTTAAGAGAGGGTATTAGTAAGTTTAAAATATAGTAAAATTTAATTTGAGTAAAGCACCTAGTTTATTTAGGTGCTTTTACTATTGAGTATATAATATTTGTTGTTAAGAAATAATTATAATAGATAATTTTATAATACTCAATAATATGATATATTAATATAAGAGATTTACATATTGGGCTGCAAATATTAAACAACAAATACACAGGTGATTCACTTGTATAAAACAACTGTAGAAGGAAGGTGTTAACTTGAAGCTTTATTCATGGAATGTAAATGGTATAAGAGCTATAAAAGATAAAGGGTTTATTGAATGGATTAATAAAGAACAACCAGACGTTTTATGTATTCAAGAGACTAAAATTCAAGAAAATCAACTAAGTGAGGAACTTAAAAATATAGAAGGTTATCACGCATATTTTTCTTGTGCAGAAAAGAAGGGGTATAGTGGAGTAGCTACGTACACTAAGAAAAAACCAATATCTGTTGCTTATGGTATTGGAATAGACCGATTTGATAGTGAGGGTAGAATAGTAATAACAGAGTTCGAAGATTTTACTCTCTTTAATATATATTTTCCTAATGGCCAGAAAGATGAAGAACGATTAAATTATAAAATGGAATTTTACGATGCATTATTAGACTACTGTGAAACTCTTAGGGGAAAGGGGAAAAAGTTAATTATTTGTGGAGATTACAATACTGCACATAATGCAATTGATCTCAAAAACCCAAAGGCAAATGAAAAATACTCAGGGTTCTTACCAATAGAGAGAGCTTGGATGGATAAATTCATATCCTATGGTTATGTTGACACTTTCAGATACCTCCATGAGTCAGAAGTAAAATATTCTTGGTGGAGTTATAGATTTAAGGCTAGAGAAAAAAATGTAGGATGGAGAATTGATTATTTCTTTGTAACAGAGGATTTATTAAGTGTATTAAAAGAAGCTGATATTTTAAATGAGGTTGCAGGATCAGATCATTGTCCTGTAAGCATTATTTTATAAAAGACACAGTGAAGGTGATAATTAAAAGTGAAGGGAAGTTATAGTTATGAACAATGATAAAAACTTGTATCCTGTGAAATCAAAAAAGAAATATGGATATATAGATAGGGAAGGCAATGTAGTTATAGATTTTAGCTTTGATTATGCTGAGGAGTTTCAAGGGGAATTAGCAATAGTTCATATTGAGGAAAAATACGGATTTATTAATAAGGTTGGAGAGTTTGTAATAGGGCCTAAGTATGAAGAAGTACAAGAGTTTAGTGAAGGCTTTGCAGCGGTAAAATTAGAGGGTAAGAAAGGCTATATTGATTTAAGTGGAAAGCTTATAGTGGAGCCTAAATATCAAGAAGCTAATTTATTTATGGAAGGAAGAGCTGCGGTAAAGCGTGGATATATGTGGGGATATATCGACGGTGAAGGTAATGAAGTAGTTCCTCTGGATTTTTTAGATGCTAATGATTTTAGTGAAGGATTAGCAGCCGTGCAAATAGGCGGTAAGATAGCTTACATAGATAAAGAGGGCAAAGTTATAATAGACGCAATTTATGATTATGCTTATGCATTTAATGGTGGGATTGCGCCTGTTTGCGCTAAAGGAAAGTATGGATATATTAACAACAAAGGAGAAAAGATTATACCATTTCAATATACTGTTGGAGGGGAGTTTAATGAGGGGCTCGCACCAGTTGAAATGAGGGGGAAATACGGGTTTATAGATTTGAGCGGAGAGCTTATTATAAAACCTAAATTTCAGTGGGCAGATAGCTTTTATAATGGTATAGCTGCAATTTGTGAGAATGAAAAATATGGTTGCATTAATAAAAATGGCAATATTATAATAACTACTAAGTTTGATGATGTAGATATTATGAGTGAAGGTTTACTGGCTGCTCAAATAGGAGAGAAGTGGGGTTACATAGATTGCACCGGTGAAATAGTCATAGAGCCAAGTTTTGAGGAAGCCTATGAATTTATTAATGGCATCGCTAGAGTTGAAGTAGGTAAAAAAATTGGATATATTAATAAATTAGGGGAATACATTTGGAACTTACAATCATAAAATTTTATTATAAAGCACCTATATATATAGGTGCTTTAAAGTATTAATTACTGTTTTTAAAAATACGTTTTAGTATGGAAGCGTTAGCCCTCATAGTAGCCTCTTCAAGATTAGCTTGCAATATTCTTATGATATCTTGTAATTTCTGGATTTTTTCCAAATAAGATATTACTTTTTCACTTTGTAATAAAATTTGATTTTCATAATTTTTATTAGTTGTATTAAGCTCATCTATTTGCTTTTCAAATGAGTTAATTGCATTATTTTTTTCAGCGTTTTTAATTTGAAGTAAAGCTATTTCAGATTTGTCCATCTCTATTGTTTTATAATTTTGAATAATCTCTCCTTCATAATCTGTTATTTTAGTTTGTAATAAGGAGATAGTGTTAAGTTGCTCTTTACTTAATTTCTCAATAACTTTTAGTTTGTTTTTATAAATCAAAAGTTCACCTTCGTATTGAGAGGAATTGTTTTTGAAAAGTTCTATTTCTTTTTCTTTAAAATTCAAGTTTGAATGTAATTCATTTAAATCCTCTTTAAATTTTCTAGTATTAATTTCTAATAGGGAATATTTCTTTTTTAACATTTGAGAGTCATTTTTGTGAGTTTTCAACATTTCATTTAATTGGGAAATCAAAGCATCCTTTTGTTTTATTTTTTTTTCGTAATAACTTAGTTTTTCAAAGGTTTTATCTAAATAGGTTTTAACATTTACTTTATATTCACTGAGTTCTTTGGAACTATCAATAACACTTAATTCTTTTAAAAACATCTCTTTTTCAGTTTTTATATTATATAAATTTCCTAATACCAAAATATCTAGCGTGTTATCATTAGATATAAAAATTTCTTTTAAAGTAATGTGATCTATGTCTTCTTTAAGATTAGATTGATAAATAGCTTTCTGAATATTTAATAAGGATATATCTTTATAATAAGGTTGTACTTCAAAGGTTTTTCCGTTATTTTTAGAGAAGTATCCCAATATTCTATTTTGGCATATCCAAAGAATCCATAAAATATTGTCTAATACAAACATTGAACAGGACAGTATTTTTTCGTCTTTATAAAGAGATTTTACTTCTTTAGATTCACTATTATAATAATTTAATTCACAGGTTGTATCTATATTTTTTATATAAGCATAATGAATGTTTAAATTTGAACTGATTATTGAGTAATCATTGTAGGGAGAAGGGCTATTATCTAAAACAATAAAGTTACTCCAACTACTTGAGTTATCTAGAAGCACTTTATAACCCAATAAGTAATCTTGCTTTAAGTTTTGATATGCTAGGTATAAATTTGGGCCATCGCAATGAAACTTAAATGGAAGTATAAATGAATTTGTAATTATATCAATCATTATTGCTGGTGAGAGTTTAACATCACTATTCACAATTTGGTGGAATAAGGCGCTATGCTTAGATTTCTCATCAGGAATGCTATATACAACATTTATTTCATTTTTATATAATATTGCATCAAAATATATTTCCTGAATATTATCATTTTTACTTTTAAGTATGATATTTGATTCCCATTGTTTATTTTCGTATATGCACAAAACAATGTGACCTTGCGAGCTTTGACAGAATAAGTATATCTTATCATTAGGTAACAATAATGTGCAGAAATTATTTAATAATGTTTTAAAAAGAATTGTAGTTTCAGACCAAAGGTTATCTACTAAGGTTTGATAGACTATGCCTAGGTCTTTTTTATATGTAAATTTAAATGTAGTATCATCAGATTGTTTAATTATATAAATCTTATCATTATTATTAATAATCATATCATACTCCTTATCGTAAAATTGCATATCTATAATATAAAATATGCTGTGAGTACATGGGGATATACATCAAATTTTTAATATAATATTCAAATTTTCAGAAAAAATAGTAAATTCAATTATTAATATGTTGTAACACATTATAATTTTATACATATTATATTAATATTAAGACTAGTTTAGATTTGTTCAATTTTGAATTTAATACACAAATTAATATATTTTAGAAAAGGGGGATTTTGTGTGGAAAATTATGATTTAAATACTATGTATAGACAAAAGGATGATGAAGATACAATAACAGCGTTTAAAGTATACGGAAGATGTAGACATCAAGCTTGTCTGAAACCTGACGATGATTATGTTACTGTTGAAGATATACTTCATGAGCCCATTGGAACTGCAGTGTCAGATAATACTTTACCAGTGAAAATAGGTGCTGGGCCTATGATTTTACAAAATGGAACAATAATACTTCCGATAAATACTAAACAAGTTGAGTATATTCAAAAATCATTTGTTACTTTAATTGATATTCTTAGTGTTAATCCATCAAAAGTAGCTGGTTCAAATTACTGGGACATAAATATAAAATACACTTTTAAATATGATATAAAATTTAAAGATGAAAATGGGGTTGAAATAATTATAAATGAACTTAAGGGATCTGCTGGAACTGATGAAACTCCTATATCAAAAATAACAGCAAAAAGTGTATATAATAAAACATATATTTTAGAAGGCGGGCAATTACCTAATGAAGAAATAGTATGTGTTTGCAATTTATTTAATCCAAGCAATATTAGTGCTAAAAATAATGCTCCATATGTTCAAATTCAAGCTGTAGGAAATATTTTAAATCCCAATATTCCAATTGGACGTTATGTAAATGCGGACCCATTATTACCTGATGAACTTAGAGTTGATACTATTATTGGGTTATTCTCAATACTAAAAGTATTCAGATTAACTACCATGGTAATTAATTGCTTAGGAGAGGGGGATTTTCCCATTGCTCCAGAAATAAAACCAGGAGATGTATGTGAATATTTTAATAACTTACCATTCCCTTTCGAAGATTTTAATCCACAGGTTGTTGTTACTCCAAAACCTTAAGAATGCTAGGACATTCGAATTAATTTTTAAAAAATATATTCTACTAAGTATAAGTCGTCACAACATATGTGTGTTATAATAAAAGCCTGCTTTTAGCAGGCTTTTTAATTTATCACTCATGAGAGCTTATAATATGCTGTAACGATAGAATTATATTATCTTTTTCCTCTATTATTTTAATAAGCTTCTTTTTCTCCTGTTCCATATCACCCATCACATTCTTATAGTTCATTAACACAGCAGCAGAATCATTTCGATATTTTACCAATCTATTTTTAAGCTCATCTATCCTTAACTTGTAAGTTGAGTTTAACCTATTTAAGTAATTAATCTCATCATTTAATTTTTTGTTTTTTTCTATGTAATTGCTTGAAAGTTCAGCAGTATTGTTAGTGGAACTATAAAGTTCTTTAATATAATTATTTAAATAAGGCGTAATTTCTAAGAAATCAACGCTTATAGGAGCAAAGCAAATAGATTCAGTATCAGAAGATATTTCTTCTAAGATTGAAATTTCTTTATGAATTTCATTTGATTTATCTTTAGAAATTTCCTTTGCTTTATTATCAATAATATTCCGGAAATCAGTTATTATATGGAGAAAATTATCATTGAGGGTATACGCTATAGTGTCCTTTAGCTTTAAAGTTTGACAAAAATTGCTCCTATAATTAGCATAATGAATTTTAATTTTTTGAATAGGTAGATACTGTTTTCTTACCATTGTAATTTTCTCGTAAATAAAATTACAAAAGGCAATTTTTTCACCTTCCTCCCATAAAATATATGTATGATTTTTAAAAGTTAAAATTATAGGCTGCAATGAGGTACAATTTGTATTTGACAATAAGATTTGATCATTAACGAGTTGTGAAGAAATTTTCAGGTTTATTGAAATTGCCTGGAGTTCCATATTGTTGTTTTCAAAACTGTTATAGCAGATTAATGCAGTATCATTATTAACAATAAAATTTATATGTGAAGCCTTCTTTAAAGTGATAATATTTGAATGATCATACCACTTGTTTTTATGAGCATCTAGTATTCGTATTGTATATTTTTCATCAGAATCTTTTGAATGCATGATATATATTGAGTCAGTAGTACTATATATAAAATACGGACAAATATATTTAGAACAATTTACTGTGAGAATATTTTCAACAGTTATAGTGCTATCTTTTATTATACAGCTTTTTAAAATACATTGAGTATTATTTAAAGGCCTAGTTATGAAAAACAAATATAGCCTATCAATAATAAATTTAAAAAATAAAAACCTATAATCGTTATTTTCATCTTTAATATTAAATAAATTATTATCTATAAGTTCAGTAGAATAAATAGAATATTTAATTCTATTGTTCTTATCTACATATATTAGATGAATTATATCTTTATCATCAATGTCCACTGAAAAATTGCTTATGCTTTCTCTTAAAATAATTCTAGTTTCTATAGTATTTTCATGAAATTTTTCTAGGATTAAACAGCTATTTTCATTCATTGAAAACTTGTACATGTTTTGTTTTGAATCTTTTATGATAAATGGATGTTTATATCTAGACATAAAGTCCCTCCATATAATTTTGAAAATATATATTTATAAATTTATATGTAAGGGAAATTAAATTTATTATATTTAAATTTAATTAAAGTATACTAATATAAACTAAGAATTACTAAGGCTTGTTCAAATCAATTCTACGCAATATATACTTTTGTTAGCATAATCTAAGAAAAAATATCTAAGTATTAAATCATCATCTGCGATGCTGCAATATTAACGACTTCAGAAGAAGATTTATACCTTCACTGAAGTTTTCTCTTTACTAGGGTAAGGAACTCCCAATTATAGAAGTGGTAGACTTTCATTCTGAAATGTCGTTAAAATTATTATTATGGTGTTAATATATAGAAACTTTTACAGTATAAATTAATAGTATATAAATAAAAGATTAGAAAATTAAAGTTAATATTTTATTATGTTTGGTGAAATGTGATAAATAAACATAATCCAGCATAGTTATATGGTAAAAGTAGCAAGCTATAGGGGGATTTGTACCATGAAAGTTTTATTGTGTGTTAGACAAGATTATTATAGAAATTTTGCAGGGGATTCTATGCAGGTAATTAAGACAGCTGAATACCTACGTAAATTAGGGGTAACCGTAGATATAAATGATGGTGGCATATACGATTATTCAGATTATGACATTGTACATTTATTTAATATTGCTACTACAGGGGAAACGTATAGATACTATAAGATTGCACATTTTTACAAAAAAAACTTAGTGATATCCCCCATGCACTGGGATATGAAAAAATACCATATGATAAACAATAAAATTGAAAGTATAAAGCTATATGAAAGGTGTAGTAGTTATAAAGAGGAAATTTTAAAGAAGAGTAAAGTTGTATTTTGTAATAGTGAATTAGAAAGAGACCTTATTCAGAAGGAATTTAATGTGAATAAGGAATATAGAGTTATCTACAATGGTGTAGAAGTAGAAAATGAAGATATACCTTTATATAATTTTACAGAGAGATATAATTTAAATAGTTATGCTTTATGTGTGGGGAGAATTTGTGAGAGTAAAAATCAACTTATCTTGTGCAGGATATGTAATGAATTAGGATTACAGTTAGTTTTAATCGGAAGTGTAAATGACAAGGCGTATCTTAAACAATGTACTAACTTTAAAAATGTAATATATTTAGGCTTTATGGATAGTTATAATGTATACAATGCCTATAGATTTGCAAAGGTACATGTGCTCCCTAGTTTTGTAGAAATGCCTGGTTTGTCGTCACTGGAGGCAGCAGCTAGTGGTTGTAATATAGTTTCAACACAAGAAGGTTGTGCAAAAGAATATTTTAAAGATATGGCAATATACTGCAATCCATATGATAATGATAGCATCTTAAATGCAGTAAAGAGTGGATTTGAAAAACGTAAGGATAGCAAGCTGAAAAATTATGTTCAAGAGAATTATAACTGGGAAAAGTCAATTAATGAGTTATATAAAACTTATTTAGAAATTCTTAATTAGAGAAAGCTCGTATTCTATTATAAGCTAAGAGATTTTTCTTATATTATGCTATAACTAAAAGTATCTGTTGCTGGAAATGCTTTCACGTCGCCAAGGAATTCTAAACTAAATTTATTGAAAGATACTAAAAAGTGCAAACTCGCTAGCGCTCAAACAAGCACTTTTCTTAACGTATCTCCCACTAAATTTAGTTAAGAATTGCTAAGGCTTGTTTAAATGCATTCTGCGCAACAGATACTTTTGTTAGCATAATGTAAGAAAAAATACCTAAGTTTCTAAAAAATTATAATTTCTAAATATTTAACTGCTATTTTAAGTACCTAATGAATAATATGCTTACGGGAAGGGTTCACTACATAAACTAAGAGTCTGTAAAATGCATTATATACGATCTGTGAACGCCTACATGTTTTCATCTTCGTAATAACAATTTGGTTTAATAAATATGAATACAATATATACCATATATTTCTATATGAGAAAATTTAAATGGTTTTTAAAATAGAAAACGGACATACAATATTATTATGATTAATCTTATTTATATATTTAATTTTAGGAGGGGGTTTATGTGGTTAGTCAAAGTATAATCATTTCAACAATAGTCGCTATGGTTTTTTGTATCTTGTTTCCAATAATCTCTGTGATCTATTTTAAAAAGAAAGAACAATTTTCTATGAAAACAGTTTTTATTGGAACTTTAGGGTTCTTTCTCTTTGCTATGGTGTTAGAGCAAATATTGCATAGTGTAGTAATATCAACAAGAATAATTAAATTAAACACAATTACTTTTGCTATTTACGGCGCTCTGGCAGCAGGTGTATTTGAAGAAGTCGGTAGATTTGTAATGTTTAAATTTTTCTTGAAAGGCAATAGGCAGTGGAAAGATGGATTAGGCTATGGATTAGGTCATGCTGGAATAGAAACCATATTGGTAGGAGCTTTGTCATACTTGAATGCATTGATAATGTCTCTTGCAGTAAATTCAGGAACTATAAATGATTTACTTAAAAATCAAGCTGCTACTTCAATTGAAACTGTAAAAAATTCACTTATAAATGCGACTTTGATTGGAACTTCAATGGGCATATTTGAAAGAATATTTGCTTTTATAATTCAGATAGCGCTTACTTTTATAGTTTTGTATGCTATAAGAGAAAGGAAAAATATATATCTGTTTGTTGCAATATTAATTCACGCTTTAATAGATTTTGCACCAGCTTTATATCAAATAAAATTTATAACTAATCTGTACTTAATAGAAGGTATAGTATTTATCTTTGCTGTGGTTGGCTTTATGTTTATAATAAAAAGTAAATCATTATTTAACGATAATACACAAATATAAATATCAAACTAATTTAATAAGCATTGAAACCTCTACCAAAAAAATGGTGGGGGTTTTGTTATTAAAAAGGTGAAAAAAAAGGTAAGTTAAAAATTATAGTATTAAATTTCTTAATTTATGACAACATTTATTGTATAATAAAAC
>Ga0316601_100000346_pt1 | contig 19209 bp, 15 predicted proteins | sample OWC_soil_day5_no_FD_207663 | JGI IMG/M metagenome (GOLD analysis project Ga0316601, IMG submission 207663) | Wetland soil microbial communities from Old Woman Creek delta, Ohio, United States - OWC_soil_day5_noCT | ecosystem: Environmental > Terrestrial > Soil > Wetlands | place: USA: Ohio... | reverse complement strand
TGGTCGGCGGCTTCTGGTACGCCATGGCCCGTGCCGAGGGCCCGGTTGAAGTCCTGCCGCTGGTGCTGTCGCTCGGCTTCGTCGGCGCGCTGGCGATCAACGTGGGACACGAGCTGGGGCACAAGCGCAGCGAGCCGGAGCGCACGCTGGCCCTCGTGGCGCTGTCGATCACCGGCTATGGCCACTTCCGCATCGAGCACAACCTCGGCCATCACGCCCAGGTCGCGACTCCGGAGGATTCCGCCAGCGCTCGCATGGGCGAGAGCGTGTACCGCTTCGTGCGGCGCGAGGTCCCGGGCGCATTGTCCCGCAGCTGGAGGCTCGAGGCGGCGCGCCTGCGGCGCGAGGGCCACGGTGCGTTTTCGCTGCACAACGAGATCCTGCAGGGGCTCGCGATGACGCTGGCCGTCCAGGCTGCGCTGGTGGCCTGGCTGGGCTGGAAGGCATTGCCCTGGCTGCTGCTGCACAACCTGTGGGGGTGGTGGCAGCTGACCGGCGTCAACTACATCGAGCACTACGGGCTGCTGCGGCGAAAACGGCCCGACGGCAGCTACGAGCGCGTGCTGCCCCGCCACTCGTGGAACAGCAATCACCTGGTGTCCAACGTCCTGCTGTTCCACCTGCAGCGCCACTCGGACCACCATGCCCACGCGGAGCGGCACTTCCAGTCGCTCCGGCATTGCGGCGAGGCGCCGCAGCTGCCGACCGGCTACATGGGGATGTTGCTGCTGTCGTTCTTCCCCAGGCTGTACTTCCGGGTCATGGACCCCCGCCTGCTGGCGCAGGCCGACGGGAACCTGGAACGAATCAACCTGGAGCCGCGGGTGCGCGGGCGGCTCGAGCGGCGTTACGCGACCGGGGTGTCGAGCCCGAAGTGAGCGAGCGCGGCCCGCGCGACCTCGTCGCCCCACTCCTGGACGAAATGGCCCGCCTCGGGCAGCAGCAGCGGATGCGAGCAGTTGCGGATCTTTCGGTGCAATGCCCGCATCACGGGTTCCCCGAGTACGGGGTCGCGCATCCCGATCGCCATGAACGCCTCGCCGAGCCAGTCGCGCGACAGGAATTCGGCGGCGTCGAGGCTGGTCTCCACGCCGGGCATGTCGGGGCGCGTCTGGACCAGTTCCGGGAAGCGCCGGACGCCGGCCTTGTACCGCGCGTCGGGAAACGGCATCGCATAGGCCTGAGCCTCGGCCTCGGTCAGCATCGGCGTCGAGCGCCTGACCAGGGCGGCAACGTCGAGGTCGGGATGGGCGGCGTTGTAGGCCCGCCAGGCCTCGAAGCCGGGACCGGCCGGGCGACCGACACCCAGCCCCGTGTTCATCACGACGAGACGCGTGATGCGCTCCGGATAGTCCATCGGCAACGTCAGGCCGAGCAGTCCGCCCCAGTCCTGCACGACCAGGCAGGCGTCGAGCAGGTCGCAGCGCTCGAAGAACCGCTTGAGCGCGTCACGGTGGAAGGCAAAGGTGTGCGCCCGCTCGTCGACCGGCTTGTCGGACCGCCCAAAGCCGAACAGGTCCGGCGCGATGACGCGGTGCCCCGCCCCGGTGAACACCGGGATCATCTTGCGGTAGAGGTAGGACCAGGTGGGCTCGCCGTGCAGGCAGACGAAGGTCACCGGCGCGTCACGCGGTCCCTCGTCCACGTAATGCATCCGCAGGCCATCGTAGCCCGGGAGGTCATCCACGTAGCGGGGCGCGTAAGGCCACCCCGGAAGGTCGTCGAAACGCTCGTCAGGCGTGCGCAGGACTTCCATCGTTTCCGGAGGGGCCAGACCCCTCGTGCCTCAATACTTCCCGCCCGTGCGATAGAGGTAGTGCTGCATGTCCACCATCTGCCGGCTCAGGCGGCGCTGCACGTGGTGCGCAACGCGCATGATGGCCCGCATCGTCTTGTAGACGACGACCGGATGGGAGGTCAGCAGCTGTTCGAGCCTGGTCCGGTCCAGGACCAGCACGCGCGTCGGTCCGGCGGCGACCAGGCTGGCGTATCGCGGCTCCCCGTCCATGAACGACAGCTCGCCGGCCAACTCGCCGGCGCGCAGCGTATGCAGCACCGTCGGCTCATTGTGCTCGTCGCGCTTGGTGATCTCGATCTTGCCGCTGATCGGGATGAACAGGTGGCTGTCGCTCGTCCCCTCCTCGACCAGCACCTCGCCGCCGTTGCAGTCTCGCACCTCGACCAGGCGCGCGAGCGCGCTCACCTCGGCATCGTCCATCTCGACGGCCAGCGGCGACTGCTTGAGTACCGCCGCGTTCTCGCTGATGACCACGAATGCTCACTCCATCTGTTGTCGCCGCCGTTGGCCCGGCGCCCGGATAACGGATGATACTGCGTTCCGCAGGGCGCCGCCCTGCGCGTGCCGGGCTCGAGGCCCGTCAGCGGCGCTGCGCCCGCCGCAGCACGGCCATCGCATTGAAGACCGCGATCATGTCCGGGGGACGGCTGTCACCGGAATACTCCCGGTAGAGCGCCAGCACGTTGGCCGCGATCCGTTCCGCGTCCAGCCAGTGCCGGAACTCGCCCAGCGCAATGTCCTGGGCCGCCTCAAGCGCCGGCATGCCAGCTTCGTAGCGCCGTCGGGCCTCGTGGTCCACGTACCGCAGGTACTCCTGCAGGCGCCTGACCCCCGCCTTGTCGGTCGGCCTTCCGTGGCCGGGCACGATGTGCTCGACGTCGAGGTCGAGGATCCAGTCGCAGGCGGCCAGCCAGCTGCCGACCGGTCCGGCCCACATGATCGGCGTCACGTCCACGAACAGGATGTCGCCGGTGAAGATCGCGCGATCGCCCGGCACGTGGACGATCGTGTCGCCGGTAGTGTGGGCCGGCCCGAGCTTGCGCAGCTCGACGGCCTTGTCCCCCACCCGGAGGTCCAGTCGCTCGGCAAACGTCCTGGTCGGTGGCCGTCCCCGCGCCGAGGCGAGGTCGAACGGCGCGAACACCTCCTTCAGCATCCCGCCGGCCGGTCCCAGCGCCCCGGCCGCAGCCCCGGCCATGAGCTTCGCGACCAGTGCAGGCGGAAGCTCCGCCATCTCCTGCGCGGCCGCGGCCGAGGCGATGATCTCGGCATTCGGCACCAGCGCGTTGCCGTGGGTGTGATCGCCGTTCGCATGGGTGTTGACGAGCAGCGGGATCGCATCCGGGGCAATGCCGGTCGCGTCCTGCATCGCGGCCAGCATCTGCGCCGTCAGGGGCTCGTCGAAGAGCGTATCCACCAGCAGGGACTGGTCGCCGTCGACGATGAGTGCCGCATTCGACCAGCCCCAGCCGCCGTCGGGCTGCAGCCACGCGAACAGGCCGTTCCCCATATCGTGCAGGCCGTGTCGGAAGGACGCGGGCTTCACGCCGGTGCCCGGAATGCGCGCACCACCCGGTTGCGCAACACCCCGATCCGCGCGATCTCGAGTTCCACCAGGTCCCCGTCCTCGAGGAAGCGCAGGTGTTCGAGCCCGCAGCCGTCGCCGACCGTGCCGCTGCCGAGAATCTCGCCTGGATAGAGGGTCTCACCGCGGCTCACGTGGGCGATCAGGTCCTCGAACTTCCAGTGCATGCTCCCCGAGTTCCCGCGCGAACGCTCCTCGCCGTTGACCCTGACGACCATGTCCAGGTCGTAGGGGTCGCCGATCTCGTCCGGCGTCACGATGCACGGCCCGAACGAATTGGCGCCGTCGAAATCCTTGCCCTTGGCGGGTCCGAGTCCACCCGCCATCTCCACGGCCTGGGCATCGCGCGCGCTGAAGTCATTGAAGATCGTGAAGCCGAAGATGTGGGCCAGGGCATCGGCGGCCGCGATGTCGCGGCCGCCCTGGCCGATCACGCAGGCGAGCTCGCACTCATAGTCCATCAGGCGGCTGAAGGCGGGCCACTCGACGACGTCGTCGGGTCCGCTCACCGCGAAGCGATTGGCCTTGTAGTAAAGCGGCTGCCGGTACCAGGCCTCGGGTGGCCTGTAGGCCGCAGCCTGCGCCAGCAAGGCGTCGCGTTCCCCGCTCGAGGCGGCCCGTGACGCCTGCATGCGGAACGCCGCAGCAAAGGCCTGCACGACGTGCTTCTCGAAGCACATGAAGTCGCGGACCTGCGGTGGCAACGGCAGCGGTGCCCGCAGCGTCACCGACCCGGCATCGAGCAAGGCCGCGGCCGGCGCCGCGGCGGCCAGTTCCCTGGCCCGGTCCCAGGCCGGCGGTCCTGCCTCGATCAGGCCCAGCATGGACCGGAACGGCGCACCGTCCCGCTGGGTCGCCTGCGCCGCGCAGGCCAGGTCGACCACCGCACCCGCTGCGGTCAGCGCGCCCAGGCGATCCGCGCCATCGCGCAGGAAGGTCACGAGTCTCATGCCTGCGTCGTCCTCGCGCTTCGACCAGCAGGAGCAGAAGCCGTGGCCCGATGGCGGGCCACGGCCCCGGCGGCTCGATCAGAACCGGACGGTTCCCTGCAGCGCCACCGTTCGTGCGGGCTCCATGAACCGCCAGGAGCTCCAGGCCCGCAGGACGCTGCCCGCCAGCGGCGTGTCGTTGCCGTAGGGGTAGATCTCCTCGTCCGTCAGATTGCGGCCGAGAACCGCCACCTCCCAGTGCCCGGCGCCGATCGCAACGCGGCCGTTCAGCTTGAGGTACGCGTCCTGCATCTGCCGCTCGTCCAGCGTCGGGTTCACGAAGGTCTCACCGCTGTAGTAGGCGTCGAGGCCGAAGCGGAACTGCAGGGTGTCGCTGATCGGGCGCCGGTACTCGTAGGCGAGCGTGCCGACCCAGTCGGCGACGAACTCATTGGTCTTGCCCTTGTAGTTGCAGTTGATGCCGTCCGGGGCATCGGGCGCCTGGCCGTAGGCGCACTGGCCGAAGTAGTCCTTGAACTCGAAGTCCGTGTACGCCACGGCCGCCGACAGCATCGAGTGTTCGGTGACCCGCCAGCGTGCGTCGAGCTCGAGGCCCATGATGTCGGCCTCGCCCGCATTCTGGACGTTGAACCCGAGCGAGCCGTCGAAGGTGGAGACCTGCATGTCCTGGTAGTTGGTGAAGTACAGCGCCGCGTTGATCTCGAAGCTGCCGCCGAAGCTCATCTTGGCGCCCAGCTCGATGTTGTCGGCGTTCTCGTCCTCGAATTCGAAGGTGCCGATCTCGCGGCCCCACAGGCATCCCGCCGGGTCGCGCGGCTGGCCCGGCACCGGCGCCGTGTTGCACTCCGTGGCCGGCGGGACCGTCGGGTTGTTGGATCGCGCGTCGAACCCCCCGGACTTGGAGCCCTGGCTCCAGCTGAGGTAGGTCATCACGTCGTCGCTCAGGTCGTACTCGAGGATCACGGAGGGCAGCAGCTTGTCCTCGCTGCGCGAGCCCGACAGGTCGTGCGCGCGGACGTTGAAGGCCGCGGCGTACGTGGCCGGCGCCAGGAGGGCCTGGGCCCCGGTCAGTGGATCGCCAGTGATGGTGGTGAAGGCCAGCGTCCGGGTCGCGTCCTTCTCCTCGTTGGTGTAGCGCAGGCCGAGCGTCCCGCGGAAGTCGTCGGTGACGTTCCAGGTCACCTGGCCGAAGGCCGCGTAGGCCGTCGAGTCCTGGTCGAACAGGCGCGGCGTGCCGGTGTTGGCGACCGCCGTGCCCGCGACGCCCTGCAGCGGCGTGCCAATGAACGCCGGGTTGCCGTTCAGCAGCGGCACCAGGACGCTGCCCCCTTCGACGAATATCGTGTCGCCGAAGGTCAGGTCGGCCTCCTCGTAGTACGCGCCGACGATGTATTCGAAGGTGCCCCCGGCCGGCGAGGCCAGCCGGATTTCCTGGCTCAGCTGGTCGAACTCCTCGGTCATGCCGACGCCGAACACGTTGCCACCGGTGAAGTCGCAGTCGCACAGCTCGACGAACTCGTACTTCGAATAACCGGTGATGGCGGTCAGGTCCAGGTCACCGATCCGCCAGTCGACCGTGAAGACGTACTCCTCCGTGTCGTTGTTGCTGAAATCGCCGTTGGCCGAGCGCTGGTAGTCAGGATAGTTGTTGAGCACGCTCGGGTCCTGTCCCAGCGCAGCGAGGATCTGGCTGTAGGTCAGGCCGCCGAAGGGATTCGTCGGCCCCGGGGCCCCCGGTACCGGCAGCTCGCTGTAGATCTCGATCTGGCGCCCGACAACGTCGAACTCACCCTTCTCCGCCTTGAGCGACAACCGCAGGTTCTCGGTCACGTCCCACTCGAGCCAGCCGCGGACATTGGTCTCCTCGCGATTCGGCTCGTCGGTGGACAGCGTCAGGTTACTCAGGTGGCCGTCGGTTTCGCGATAGCGTGCCGACACGCGCGCGCGGAAGCCCTCGGTGATCGGGCCGGACAGGTAACCGGTGTACTCCTGTTCGTTGAAGTCGGGCTCGTACAGCGCGGTGGCGCCGGCAGCCAGTTCGGCGGTCGGCCGCGCAGTCGTAATGTTGAGCGCGCCGGCGATGCTGTTCTTGCCGAAGAGGATGGACTGCGGCCCGCGCAGGACCTCGACGCGCTCGAGGTCCATGAACGGCGCGCGTGTCTGCTGCGGGCGTCCGCGGTAGAGGCCGTCCACATAGGTACCGACCGACTGCTCGAAGCCGGGGTTCACGCCGGAGAACACGCCGCGGATCGCGATGTTGTTGCCGATGGCCGTCTCGGTCATCCACAGCGTCGGCACGAAGTTGCGCAGGCTCTCGATGTTGGTGACCCCCTGCTCGGCAATCCTGACGCCGCTCAGGGCGCTCACCGCGACCGGGACGTCCTGCAGGGACTCGGCGCGTTTCTGCGCGGTCACCACGATTTCCTCGAGCGTGGCTCCCTGCTCGTTGGCAGCGGCGCCGCTGGCGGCGAGCGCAAGTGCGACGGCCCCGGCCAGGCGGCGGCGTACCGCATGTTGGTTTCTCATGGAACCCCCCCCTCGACGCTGTTGCAGAAATGACAGCTGGCTTTCGGCCGATTGCCAGGACTGTTGCGCCGGAGATTAGGGCGCAAAGAGCCTTGCGACAAGCCGGTACCGCGCTCCCGGGAGGAGTTCGCCCGCATGGGTCATCTTGCAGTGCAGCAGGATGGGCGCTTCAGTTGGAGCGCCAGCGGAGGGTCCCGGCGGTGCCTTCGCGCGTGGCGTGTCCCGCGAGCTCGAGCCGCCGCAGGTGAGCGAGTGTCTCGGTCACGGCGAGCAGGCGGTTCAGCGCGTCGAGGCGTTCGAGGCGGAACAGCATCGCGGCGACCTGCTGCGTCGAGCGCGGCTCCATGCAGCACTCACGGATCCGCTCCAGGCGCGCGGCGTGCTCCTGCCGGAGCGCCTCGATCCGGGCATGCGGCGTGCGGAACGGCCGGCCGTGGGCTGGCAGGACCGTGGTCCCTGCATGCAGTGCCGACAGCCGTTCCAGAGAGGCGAGGTAGTCACCCAGCGGGTCGCCGTGCTCGTTCGAGGGATACAGGCTGACGTTGCTGGAGATCGTTGGCAGCAGCTGGTCCCCGCTGATGAGGGTGCGCGCTTCCGCGTTGAAGAGGCAGGCATGACCCGGGGCATGACCCTCGTGGACGGTAACTGTCCAGCCGGACACCTCGTCCGCCAGCGGCAACGCGGGTGCCTGGCCGCTCACGATGCGTCGGTAGATGCCGCCGCGCAGGATGGACCGCATGTCGTCGTCCAGCTCGATGCCCAGGCGCTCGGCGAAGCCGTCCGAGGGCTGGCCACGCCCGCGCGGATCCTCCTGGAGCGCGGCGGCGGCCGCGGCGGCCGCGCGCTCCGTCATGGCGGTTCCCACGCCGTATCGTTCCGACAGCCAGCGCGCCATGCCGTAGTGATCGGGATGGTGATGGGTCACGACGATGGATTCCAGCCCGGACGCAAGCGGCAGACGGCGATCGAGCGCCTCCCACGCGGCCTGCACGTCGTCCGTCCTCATCCCGGTATCGACCAGGAACCATCCGCGCCGGCCGGGCACCAGCCAGGTATTGATGTGCCGGAGCGCTCCCGGGATCGGCAGCCGGATCCAGAGGATCCCGGCCTGGAGTTCGACGAACGCTCCCGGATCCGGTGGGTCGGGTTCGCGGAACTCGGTTACGTCCGGGTCAGTGTGCTGCGTCATCCGGGGAATGGTGGCGGTGGCATCGAGTCAGTGGAAGCCACGATACCGCAGGGCTTGCTGGCCTGCAGAATTCTTTTGGTATACTGTTTAAAACCGGTTTGGCAGGCCGGATTCCCGGCGCCCCGGCCCTTGCTGCGCGGAGGTGGAGATGTCGATCAACACGGCCGGGACCCGCCTGCGAACGGCGGTTGCAGAGGAACGACCGCTGCAGGTCGTCGGCACCGTCAATGCCTTCAGCGCCCTGCTGGCCGAGCGCGCCGGCTTCCGGGCCCTCTATCTCTCCGGCGCCGGCGTGGCGAATTCCTCCTTCGGCCTGCCCGACCTGGGCATCACCATGCTCAACGACGTCTGCGAGGACGCCCGGCGCATCGCCTCGGCGACCGACCTCCCGTTGCTGGTGGATGCCGATACCGGCTGGGGCGCCGCGTTCAACATCGAGCGTACCTGCCGGGACCTGATCCGCTCCGGTGCGGCCGGCATGCACCTCGAGGACCAGGTCCAGGCCAAGCGTTGCGGCCACCGCCCGGGCAAGGAACTCGTCTCCGCCGCCGAGATGGTGGACCGCGTCAAGGCTGTGGTGCACGGCCGCAGCGACGGCTCCTTCGTCATCATGGCGCGCACCGACGCGCACGCCGTCGAGGGCCAGTCCGCCGCGGTCGATCGGGCCCTGGCGTATGTGGAGGCCGGCGCCGACATGATCTTCGCGGAGGCGCTCACGACCCTGGACGAGTACCGGCAGTTCACGGCGGCCGTGCGCGTCCCGGTCCTGGCCAACATCACCGAGTTCGGCAGGACGCCGCTGTTCACCGTGGACGAACTGCGCAATGCGGGCCTCGGGCTGGTGCTTTATCCCCTCTCCGCCTTCCGCGCCATGAGCAAGGCGGCGCTCGAGGTCTACGGCGCCATCCGCCGCGAGGGCACGCAGCAGTCGGTGACGGACCGCATGCAGACCCGCATGGAGCTCTACGACGTGCTGGGCTACCACGAATACGAGACGAAACTCGACGCGCTGTTTGCGCGCGACAAGGAGTGATCCCATGAGCGAAACGACCGGGGCCCCGGTTCCCAAGGCGAAGAAGTCCGTCGCGCTGTCCGGCGTCCCGGCCGGCAACACCGCGCTGTGCACCGTCGGCCGCACCGGCAACGATTTGCACTACCGGGGGTACGACATCCTCGACATCGCCGAGTCCTGCGAGTTCGAGGAAGTCGCCTACCTGCTCGTCCACGGCAAGCTGCCGAACCGCGCGGAACTCGCCGGGTACAAGTCCAGGCTCAAGGAAATGCGCGGACTGCCGACGCCGGTCAAGGCCGTGCTCGAGCAGCTTCCAGCCGCGAGTCACCCCATGGACGTCATGCGCACCGGCGTCTCGGCGCTCGGGTGCGCGCTGCCCGAGAAGGACGACCACAACCTCGCCGGCGCGCGCGACATCATCGACCGGCTGGTGGCCTGCCTCGGCTCGATGCTCTGCTACTGGTACCACTACAGCCACAATGGCCGGCGCATCGAGGTGGAGACCGACGACGATTCCGTCGGCGGGCACTTCCTGCACCTCCTGCACCGCCGCCCGCCGCCGGCGTCCTGGGTGCGCGCGATGCACACGTCGCTGATCCTCTACGCCGAGCACGAGTTCAATGCGTCCACCTTCACGGGCCGCGTCATCGCCGGGACCGCGTCGGACATGCATTCGTGCATCACGGGCGCGATCGGCGCCCTGCGCGGACCGAAGCACGGCGGCGCCAACGAGGTCGCCTTCGAGGTGCAGAAGCGTTACGAGACACCGGACGAGGCGGAGGCCGACATCCGTGAGCGCGTGGGCCGCAAGGAAGTGGTGATCGGCTTCGGCCACCCCGTGTACACGGTGGGTGACCCGCGCAACGAGGTCATCAAGCGGGTCGCGCGGCAGCTCTCGGAGGAAGCCGGCGACCTCAAGATGTTCAGCATCGCCGAGCGGCTCGAGGCGGTGATGTGGGACCTCAAGAAGATGTTCCCCAACCTCGACTGGTTCAGCGCGGTCTCCTACCACATGATGGGGGTGCCGACCTCGATGTTCACGCCGCTGTTCGTGATCTCGAGGACGACCGGCTGGGGCGCCCACGTCATCGAGCAGCGCATCGACGGCAAGATCATCCGCCCGAGCGCCAACTACACGGGCCCCGAGCCGCGGAAGGTCGTGCCGATCGACAAGCGCAGCTGAGCAACGGGCAACGGATGCCGCACCGCCGATGAACGCCGCTTACCGCAAGCCCCTGCCCGGCACGGACCTCGATTACTTCGATGCGCGAGGCGCCGTCGAGGCGATCAGGCCCGGCGCCTGGGACGGCCTGCCCTACACGTCGCGGGTGCTGGCCGAGAACCTGGTGCGTCGCTGCGAGCCGGCGCTCCTGCACGATTCGCTCCGGCAGCTCATCGAGCGCCGGCGCGACCGGGACTTCCCGTGGTTCCCGGCGCGTGTCGTGTGCCACGACATCCTCGGCCAGACCGCGCTCGTGGACCTCGCCGGGCTGCGCGACGCCATTGCCGGGCAAGGGGGCGACCCGGCCAAGGTCAACCCGGTCGTGCCGGTGCAGCTGATCGTGGACCACTCGCTGGCCGTCGAGTGCGGCGGTGACGTCCCGGATGCGTTCGCCAGGAACCGCGCCATCGAGGACCGGCGCAACGAGGATCGCTTCCACTTCATCGACTGGACGAAGAAGGCGTTCAGGAACGTGGACGTGATCCCGCCGGGCAACGGCATCATGCACCAGATCAACCTGGAGCGGATGTCGCCGGTGGTGCACGCGCAGGACGGCGTGGCGTTTCCCGACACGCTGGTCGGCACCGACAGCCACACGCCGCACGTGGACGCGCTGGGCGTGATCGCCGTCGGCGTCGGCGGCCTCGAGGCGGAAAGCGTGATGCTGGGCCGCGCCTCCTGGATGCGCCTGCCGGACATCGTCGGCGTCGAGCTCAGCGGCAGGCCGCAACCCGGCATCACGGCGACGGACATCGTCCTGGCGCTGACCGAGTTCCTGCGAAAGTCCAGGGTCGTCGGCGCGTACCTCGAGTTCTTCGGTGACGGCGCGGCGACGCTGACCCTGGGTGACCGGGCGACCATCTCCAACATGGCCCCGGAATATGGCGCCACGGCGGCGATGTTCTTCATCGACGAGCAGACGTTGAAGTACCTGACCCTCACCGGACGCAGCGACGCGCAGGTCCGGCTGGTCGAGACCTACGCCAGGCAGGCCGGCCTGTGGGCCGGGAGCCTCCGGACTGCCGAGTACGAGCGCGTGCTCCGGTTCGACCTGTCGACCGTGGTGCGAAACATGGCCGGCCCGTCCAACCCCCATGCACGTGTGGCAACGACGGACCTCGCCGCGAAGGGCATCGCCGGCAAGTGGGAGCAGCCGCCCGGCCAGATGCCCGACGGGGCGGTCATCATTGCCGCGATCACCAGCTGCACCAACACCAGCAACCCACGAAACGTCATCGCGGCCGGGCTGCTGGCGCGCAACGCCAACCGGCTCGGACTCACGCGCAAACCATGGGTCAAGAGCTCGCTCGCGCCAGGTTCCAGGACCGTGGAACTCTACCTCCGCGAGGCGGGCCTGCTGCCCGAGCTGGAGAAGCTCGGCTTCGGGATCGTGGCCTTTGCCTGCACGACGTGCAACGGCATGTCCGGCGCCCTGGATCCGCAGATCCAGCGCGAGATCATCGACCGCGATCTGTATGCCACCGCTGTGCTGTCCGGCAACCGCAACTTCGACGGACGGATACACCCGTACGCGAAGCAGGCGTTTCTGGCCTCGCCGCCGCTGGTCGTCGCCTACGCGATCGCGGGGACCATCCGCTTCGACATCGAGCGGGACGCCCTGGGCACGGATGCCAGCGGCCAGCCGGTCACCCTGAAGGACATCTGGCCCGACGACGCGGAGATCGACTCCATCGTCGCCGCAAGCGTCTGGCCGGAACAGTTCCGCAAGGTCTACGAGCCGATGTTCAGGGCGAGCGTGGAAGCCGGCGAACAGGTCAGCCCGCTCTACGAGTGGCGCCCGATGAGCACCTACATCCGCCGGCCGCCGTACTGGGAGGGCGCGCTCGCGGGCCAGCGCAGCCTCACGGGCATGCGTCCGCTCGCCGTCCTCGGCGACAACATCACGACCGACCACCTCTCGCCTTCCAACGCCATCCTGCCTGACAGTGCCGCGGGCGAGTATCTCGCCAGGATGGGATTGCCGGAGGAGGACTTCAATTCCTATGCGACCCACCGCGGCGACCACCTGACCGCGCAGCGCGCCACCTTCGCCAACCCGACCTTGAAGAACGAGATGGTCGTGGTGGAAGGCCAGGTCAGGCAGGGTTCGCTGGCGCGCCTCGAGCCGGACGGCAAGGTGATGCGCATGTGGGAGGCGATCGAGACCTACATGGATCGCAAGCAGCCGCTGATCATCGTCGCGGGCGCCGACTACGGCCAGGGATCCTCGCGTGACTGGGCCGCCAAGGGCGTGCGCCTGGCCGGCGTGGAGGCCATCGTGGCCGAGGGCTTCGAGCGCATCCATCGCACCAACCTGATCGGCATGGGCGTGCTGCCCCTCGAGTTCAAGGCGGGCACCAGCCGCAAGACCCTGGCCATCGACGGCACCGAGACCTTCGACGTGGTCGGCGAGCGCAGGCCACGCGCGGACCTCACCCTCGTGATCCACCGCAGGATCGGCGAGCGGGTCGAAGTCCCGGTCACGTCGCGCCTCGATACCGCCGAGGAGCTGTCGATCTACGAGGCCGGCGGCGTGCTGCAGCGGTTCGCCCAGGACTTCCTCGCAGCGTCGAAAGCCGGCTGACAATACCCATGTCCCAGGCACCGCAGATCCGGATCCCCGCCACCTACATGCGCGGCGGCACCAGCAAGGGCGTCTTCTTCCGCCTGCAGGACCTGCCCGGGCGTGCCCAGGCACCGGGCCCCGCACGCGACGCGCTGCTGCTGCGGGTGATCGGCAGCCCCGACCCCTACGGGAAGCAGATCGACGGCATGGGCGGGGCGACATCGAGCACGAGCAAGACGGTCATCCTGTCGAAGAGCGGGCGGCCCGATCACGACGTTGACTACCTGTTCGGCCAGGTCTCCATCGACCGCGCCGTCGTTGACTGGAGCGGCAACTGCGGGAACCTGTCTGCTGCCGTGGGACCCTTTGCCCTGAGTCACGGACTGGTCGACCCGGGCCGCGTGCCTCGCGACGGCATCGCGACCGTGCGCATCTGGCAGGCGAATATCGGCAAGACCATCGTGGCGCACGTTCCGGTCAGCGCAGGCGCCGTCCAGGAGACCGGCGACTTCGAGCTCGACGGCGTGACGTTCCCCGCCGCGGAGGTGCAGCTCGAGTTCATGGACCCGGCCGCCGACGAGGAAGGCGCGGGGGGCGCGATGTTCCCCACCGGCCACCTCGTGGACGACCTGGACGTTCCTGGCGTGGGCACGCTCAAGGCGACGCTGATCAACGCCGGCATTCCCACGATCTTCGTCAACGCGGAGGCGATCGGATACACCGGCACCGAGCTCCAGGACGCCATCAATGGCGACGCCCGCGCGCTGGCGATGTTCGAGGCGATCCGGGCGCAGGGCGCGCTCCGCATGGGGCTGATCCGCCACGCCGACGAGGCCGCGCGCAGGCAGCACACCCCGAAGGTTGCCTTCGTCGCCCGTCCGGCCGGCTACGTCGCGTCGAGTGGCAGGCGCGTCGCCGCGGGCGACGTCGACCTGCTGGTCCGCGCGCTGTCCATGGGCAAGCTGCACCACGCCATGATGGGTACCGCAGCCGTGGCCATCGGCGCTGCGGCGGCGGTCCCCGGGACGCTGGTGAACCTCGCCGCAGGGGGTGGAGCTCGTGACGTCGTGCGCTTCGGCCACCCGTCCGGCACCCTGCGCGTCGGCGCCGAGGCGCGCCAGGTCGAAGGTTCCTGGACCGTGACCAAGGCGCTGATGAGCCGCAGCGCGCGGGTCCTGATGGAAGGCTGGGTGCGCGTGCCGGGCGATGCGTTCTAGCGACCTGGATGCCGGGCGGCGGCCCCCTGAGCGCCTCCTGCCCGACGTCGCCACCTACGCCCGCGACGCGCTCATCACCAGCCGGCAGGCCTTCGACACGGCGCGACAGGGCCTGATGGACAGCCTCGCCTGCGGCTTCATGGCGCTTGCCGACCCGGACTTCACGCGCGCGCTCGGCTCAACCGTTCACGGTGCGACCCTGGCCGGCGGCGCGCGGGTCCCGGGCACGAGCCTCGAGCTCGAGCCCGTCCGGGCGGCCTTCAGCATCGGCGCGATGATCGGCTGGCTCGGCTGCAACGACTCCCGGCTTGCCGTGCGGGGGTGCCATCCGGCCGACACCCTGGGAGGCATCCTCGCCGTCGCGGATTACCTGGCCCGCAAGGCCGTCGCAAACGGCCGCGAGCCGCCCGTCGTGCGCGACGTCCTGACGGCGATGATCAAGGCACACGAAATCCGCGCGACTGGCGCGCTCGGGGGCCGCCCCGACGACGCGGGGCCGGACCGCGTCGACCTGGTTCGGCTCGCGACCACCGCGGTCGCCACGGCGATGCTGGGCGCCAGCCTCGAACAAGTCGCCAGTGCCGTGTCCCACGCCTGGGCCGACGACGTCGTGACCGATGCATCTGGACCCGGGTCCGGCATGCGCTGGGCTGCGTGCGGCGCGACCAGTCGCGGCGTATGGCATGCCTTGAGTGCCCTGGACACCAGCCGCCCATCGTCCCCCGCAAGCCCGGCACGGGGCCTCGGCGGCGCCAGGCCCGGCGCCCGGCTACCGGCCCCGCAACGCTTCGCCGGCAGTCACTCGATGGGTAAATCCCGGTCCGCGGCGGCGTCGCGCGCCGTGGTCGCGCGCGTCACGGCCAGGTTCGAGCGCTCGGTAGCGGCCACCTTTCCGGTCGGGCATTGCCGTCGCATCGCTTCGTTGTTCGCCGACGCTTCGCGCCTCGACGCGATGCCGGTCAACGAGTTCGTCGCGCAGTTCGTCCGGAACTGAGCCAGTCGGAGGCCTGTCTGCTGGCGCGGTGTCAGTCCCCGAAGATCGAGAGCTGGCCTTCGGTGGCCGCCTGCGACGGCTCTTCCTTGCCGCGCGCGCCCGACTTCCTCTTCGTGCGCGCTGCCGGCGCCGCCGCACGCGCCCCGGCCGCCGCGGGCGCGCCAGGCAGCGAAGCGATGAACCCGGCCAGGGCCGCGAACGCGGCAGGCGCCACGCTGTACCGGATGAAGCGGCCCTGTGGCGTCGGGCTGAGCAGTCCCGCCAGGGCCAGTTCCTTGAGGTGGAAGGAGAGCGTCGAAGCCGGGCAATGAACAGCGCGGGCAATGTCGCCGGCGGCCACTCCCTGCTCGCCGCCGCCAGCCACGACTGCGACGATCCTGAGTCGCGTCGCCTGCGACAGCGCGGCCAGCATGGTGACGAACTGTTGTGCGGGCGTGGCGGGCATGAGCGCTCCAGGGCGACTGCTTATGAAGATTCTATGATTATAGAATGCTGGAACCGGCGCAATCGCCCTGTGGCCTGGCCTGCCCACTCGGCGCGCCCTTGACTTATTGCACTCCTCAGAATTCCTCGTATATTCTGCCGCTACCTCTTTGATGCCCCGCCCTTTCCACGTGCCAGGCACAGGACTTCGGGGTGGCCGCGGCCGGTCGCCGCTGTCGAGACCGGAACGGCGGGGCATAGAAAACAAATAGTTAGAGAGAGCACCATGAGCGCCGCCTGGGAGTCCTTGCATCACGCCGCCCTTGAATTCACTTCCTCAGAGCCAATAAAACAACGGCTTATAAAAGCTTACTCAACCCATTTAGAGGAATTGGATCTCGACACGCTGCCGCCGGAGCTCCGCCCGAACTTCCACCAGCTGCGACTGCGCCTTACTTCGGTCCCTCCGATGCGCGGGGAAACGGCCATCGCGGCGACGGTACGGAAAATGTCGAATGATGATGCGAGTGCCTTTGCCCAGGAGATCGTCGAATTGATGGCGGGTCTCGCCGAGCAGCGCGGCCGAGTGGCGCCTGCGCGGCCGCGGCAGGTCCTCTCGCTGCGTTCAGCAGAAGGTTAAGGCAACTCGTTCAGCCGAGCGGGCAAGACCTCGCCGTTCGCAACGCAACGTCCGGCGTAGGGTTGACGGGCCCTAGTCGAGCTTGAACTCGATCGTGTCCCAACGAGTGGTTTCCTCGTGCCGGGCCTGCCGGCGAATGGCGTCAGTCATCTCGCGCCCGTTCCAGGACACGACTTCGTCGGCGAATTCCCGCAGCTTGGCCGGGACGGTGTCGCCGGCCCCGAAGGGTTCCATGACGATCACGGGCTTGTCGCAGGCCTTGGCGTAGAGTGCCTGGAACTCGAGCAGCACCGGATCCTTCGCGTACTGCCCCGCCAGCAGCACCACGACCTCTGCGTCCGTCATCTGCTGGCGCAGGCCTTCCTTCAGGGATTCCCGGTCGAGCTTGCGCGGCGGCTTGTCGGGCGCGCTGAGGTTGGCGTAGAAGAAATTCACCGCGCTTTCGAGGTATTCGAAGGTACGGAAGTAGTCGTCATCCGGGGCATAGAAATGGCTGACGTAGAGCCTGATCGGGTTGTCCTGGGACATCGCTTTCCCCCCGCCTTGATCACCGGCGCGCAGCGCGTGGCTATCCGGCGCCAAAGGCCTAGAATACGGGTTTTGGAACCTCGCGGAAATGCCGATGCGGCTGGTGGCCTACAACATTCGCTACGCGACCGGCACCGGCCCCTCCTTCCACCTGCCGGTACCGGGCGCCGGATACCTTCGCAGCAACCGCCAGGTGCTGGACCGCATCACCACTTTCCTGCGCGACCTCGACGCGGACATCATCGGCCTGATCGAGGTGGATACCGGGTCCATCCGCACCGGCATGGTCAACCAGGCGCGGTTCATCGCCGACGAACTCGGGCACTACTCGACCTACCAGTGCAAGTACGGCGAGGACTCGATCAACCAGCTGCTGCCGATCGTGCGCAAGCAGGGCAATGCGTTCCTCGCCGCGCCGCGGGTCCACGGCGAACGCTTCCACTACTTCGACGCAGGCATCAAGCGGCTGATCATCGAGCTGGAACTGGACCAGTGCGTCGTCTTCCTGGTGCACCTGTCGCTGAAGTTCCGGCACCGCCACTACCAGCTGCGCCACCTCCACGAGCTGATCCGCCGCCAGTCGAAGCCGGTCATCGTCGCCGGGGACTTCAATACCTTCTGGGGGGACCACGAGATCTACCTGTTCATGCAGGCCGCAGGTCTCAGGAACGCGAACGTCGAGGGCAAGCCGTCCTACCCGAGCCGCTGGCCCCGCAAGGAGCTCGACTTCATCCTCTACGGTGCCGGGATCGAGCCCGTGAGTTTCGACGTCCCGTCGGTCCAGCTGTCCGACCACCTGCCGCTGGTGTTCGACTTCGAGGTCACGGCCACGGCCGGAGCCGATGCTCCTGCCGGCGCGGCGCAGGCGGGAGCGTGACCTTCGGGCCAGGCGGGAGCGCGAGATGAGTGGAACGCAGGGCAACTGGGCGCTGGAAATCGACGGCGACTCGATCGCCTGGCTCACCCTCGACTGCCCGGGCGAGTCTGCCAACACGCTCGGTCGTGCAGTCCTGACCGAGCTCAACGACAGGCTGGCCGAGATCGAGCGTGCGCGTCCCCGCGCGGTCGTGCTGCGGTCGGGCAAGGAGTCGGGATTCGTCGCCGGCGCCGACGTCCGCGAGTTCAGCAGCCTCGACGACGAGGCGCGGGCCTACGAGCTCGTGCGCACGGCACAGCGCGTATTCGACCGCCTCGAGGCCCTGCCCTGCCCGACCGTCGCCGCGCTGCACGGGTTCGCGCTCGGCGGCGGTCTCGAGCTGGCCATGGCCTGTCGTTACCGGATCGCCGCGGAGGAAGGTCTCGCGCTCGGCCTGCCGGAGGTCATGCTCGGCATCCATCCGGGCTTCGGCGGCACGGTGCGCGCGCCCAGGCTCATAGGCGGCCCGGCCGCGCTCGACCTGATGCTGACCGGCAGGAACCTGCGCGGCGACAAGGCGCTGCGGCTGGGGCTCATCGATCGGCTGGTCCCGCGCGAACGACTCGCCGCTGCCGCGCGGGAACTCGCGCTCAGTCCACCGTCGCCGCACCGGCTGCCGTTACCACAGCGGCTGCTGGCGCTGCCGGGTTTGCGCACGCTCGTCGGCCGTCAGGCACGCCGGCAGGTGGCGCGGCGCGCGCGCGAGGATCACTATCCTGCGCCCTTCGCGATCGTGAGGCTTTGGGACGCCTGCGGCGCGCGTGGCGAGTCGGCCTATGAGGCCGAGGCAAGGTCGATCGCCCGGCTGTTTCGCACGCCTGCGTCGCGCAACCTCGTCCGGCTGTTCTTCCTGCAGACGCGCCTCAAGTCGCTCGGCGGCAAGTCGGAGCATTCCTTCGGACGTGTGCACGTCATCGGCGCCGGCGTGATGGGAGGTGACATCGCGGCCTGGTGCGCCTTTCGCGGGATGCACGTGACCCTGCAGGACCGTGAACTGCGCTTCGTCGAGCCGGCGCTTGCGCGGGCGCGTGAGTTCTTCGCGAAGCGCTGCAGGCGTCCGGGACAGGCGGCCGAGTGCGAGGCGCGGCTCGTAGCGGACGTGGACGGCGCAGGCATCCCGCAGGCGGACGTGGTCATCGAGGCGATCTTCGAGAACGCCGGGGCCAAGCGCGAGCTCTACGCGCGGGTCGAGCCCCAGCTGAAGGCCGGCGCGCTGCTCGCGACCAATACCTCCAGCATCATGCTGGAGGAACTGACGCGCGACCTTGCCGACCCCAGAAGGCTGGTGGGCCTCCACTTCTTCAATCCGGTCGCGCGGATGATGCTGGTGGAAGTGATCCGCGGTGCATCGACGCACGAGCGGTGCCTGGAGGCGGCGATGGCCTTCACGCGCAGGCTCGACAAGCTGCCCTTGCCCTGCCGCAGTTCGCCGGGTTTCGTGGTCAACCGCGTGCTGATGCCGTACATGACCGAGGCGATGTTCGCCGCGGAGGAAGGCGTCGCGCTGGCGGCCATCGACCAGGCGGCCACCGACTTCGGCATGCCGATGGGACCCGTCGAACTTGCCGATACCGTCGGTCTCGACGTCGCGATGCAGGTCGGCCGCATCCTGGCCGAGGCCTATGGCCGCGCCGCACCGACAC
>Ga0316601_100000345_pt1 | contig 19239 bp, 16 predicted proteins | sample OWC_soil_day5_no_FD_207663 | JGI IMG/M metagenome (GOLD analysis project Ga0316601, IMG submission 207663) | Wetland soil microbial communities from Old Woman Creek delta, Ohio, United States - OWC_soil_day5_noCT | ecosystem: Environmental > Terrestrial > Soil > Wetlands | place: USA: Ohio... | reverse complement strand
GGCGCTGCATGCGCGGACCATCGGTTTCCGCCATCCGGCAACAGGTGCCGACGTGATGTTTGAGTCTTCCCTGCCGGAGGACATGAGCAGGGTGCTGGTCCTCATCCGGACGCGCCAGCCTGTATGAATGACTATTGTGGTTTGCAGGGAGCCGGGCCGGAACTGCCGTGAGGGGTGCATGGAGCGATGCAAGCACCCTTTGACCAACTGATCATGACTGAGATTAAGCCCGGACGTAAATGTAAGCATGAGGCCTGCTTGTCACTGTGTATGTGAAGTTGTATATTAGAGACACAGCTATCTCACCAACTTCCAGGAGGAAGAATGAAAGCTTCGCGTGAACGATTGGTGCGGCTCTTGTGTGTGCTGGTGGGGGTGGTACTCCTGCTTGCCGTGGATGCCTCCGCGCAATCGGAGCTGGAGAAGGCAATCCGGCAGTACAACAGCTCTGCCGTGACAGGATACATCCAGCCGATTGCAGATCTATTCGGGGCCAATATGCACGCGGGGTATTATCACTCGGCATACATTCCCCCGTCCGGTTTCTCCCTGGGATTTGACATCATCGCGATGGGAGCCATCGTGACGGATGAGCAGAAGTCCTATCTGGCCGACGCACCGACGGGCTTTGCTCCGTCACAATTCAAGACCGCGACTGTCTTCGGCGAGAAGGGGACCACGATTCAGCATGCCACCGTTCCCGGGCTCGAATACAAGGGATCAGACGGCGTGTTCAACACCTCCATCTTCCCTCTTGCCGTTCCGCAATTGCGCATCGGATCGCTCTATGGAACAGAAGCAGTCATCCGCTTCATTGCGTTGCCATCCATGGGGGAAGACAAAATCCCCGAGATCAAATTGTGGGGTCTGGGGGCTCGCCACAGCATCAGCCAATACATTCCTGAGAGCCCGCTGGACATCGCGGTGAGCGGGTTCTATTCCAATTTTAACGTGGGTGATCTGATCACCGCCAAGGGTCTCTCTCTTGGTGTGCAGGCAAGCAAGAGCATCAAGATCCTCATGCTGTATGGCGGGATGTCGTGGGAGAACAGCACCATGAATCTGGCCTACAAGTCCACCGACCCGACCGCAGCCGCACCGATCGACGTGGATCTGGACGGCGCGAACAAGTTCCGGGCAACGGTTGGCGTGGGCATCTCCCTCGGCATCTTCAAAGTATTTGCCGATGCGAACTTCGGCAGCGTGACCAACTATTCCGGCGGTATTGGCTTCGGCCGATAGGGCCCGAAGTATTCAGAGCAAGAGTTCGAATAAACTGGAGACCTTATGAAGACAAACGTGTTGCTCCTGCTCCTTATCGGGCTGCTGGCAACAACCGGTTCCACCTGCATCAATGATGGTTTCCTTGTGGCGGTGAACCTTCCCATCAAGGCGACGTTCAATATCAACGCAGGACCAAATCTCGCGTTCAGCGGCTCGTACAACGTGAAGCTGGCGGACCAGATTGATGGATCCTACCTGGAGAACATCAAGAACGCCAGGTTTTATGATGTCCGCGTCAGCACAACCGGGACATACAACGGCACCGTGTACGTCGTGGGGAACATCGACGGCAAGCAGCTTGTGACGGTGAAGAACCAGCCCTGGAGTTCTTTTGCGACACCGCAGTCGTTGATTGCGGGGTCAAAACTGATCGAAATAGACTCGGTCGGTCTGAATCAGGTGGGAAAACGGCTGGCGGATTTCAAGGCCGCGCCGCAGGCAACGGTTGTCGTGCTCTCGGCAAATGGTACGTTAAGCGGTCAGTCCCCGGTGCCCTCGGGACTCGCCCTGGTGGTCGAGATCCTGGCACAGGTTGACGCCGAGGTAAAGTAGCGTTTCCACAACAGCGGGTGAGCACTCGACTGGATCGTCCGGAAATCCGGGAAGGATCGACAAACATACTGGGTATGGGGCGGGAAGAGCTGCGGGCTTTTGTCACCGATCTGGGTGAGCGTCCGTATCGCGGTGACCAGATCTTCCGGTGGCTCTACACTCGGGGGGCATCCCGATTCGATGAGATGTCCGATATCGCACAGGCATTCCGGCAGCGGCTGAATGCCTGTGCGCGTGTCGGAGGGGTACGCCATGTGCGCCACCAGGTTTCCCCGGCCGACGGCACCACCAAGTTCCTGTTTGCCCTGGACGATGGCCGCACGATCGAGAGCGTGCTGATCCCACCGGCATCCGCGTTTGAAGAAGACAGCGATGAGGAACACCATTCCACGCCGCCGCGCGAGCGGCTTACCCTCTGTGTCTCGACGCAGGTGGGATGTCCTCTCGATTGCGCATTCTGTGCGACCGGCGCAATGGGCTACGTCCGCAATCTTGCCGCCGGGGAGATTGTGGATCAGGTCCTCACGATCGGGCGCGTGACGGGCCGTACCATCACCAATGTCGTGTTCATGGGGATGGGGGAACCGATGCTGAACTACGGTCCGGTGATGCGCGCGGCGGAGATTATGAATGAGGGAATGGAGATTGCTGCGCGCAGAATCACGGTGTCGACGGCGGGGTGGGTTGACGGGATTGCGCGCATGGCGGAAGAACGGCGGCGCTTCAAGCTTGCCGTGTCGCTCCACAGTGCCGTGGAGGACACGCGGGCCGCGCTCATGCCGGTGACCCGGCGGTATCCTCTGTCCGTGCTCGCTGAGGCGCTCCGCTCCTACCACCGGATGACAAAGTTGCGCGTGACGTATGAAGTGGTGCTGTTCGATGGAATTAACGATACGGCCCACGAGCTCCGCCGCCTCATTGCATTTGCACGCATCGTTCCGTGCAAGATCAATGTCATTCCATATCATTCCATTGCATTTACCGGACCCGAAGGCTTTGCCGCGTCGCTGCGTCCTTCGCCCCGGCTTCAGGATGCCGTTGCCCAGCTCAGGCAGGCGAATCTGACGGTCATGGTGCGCAGTAGTGCCGGTGAAGACATTGCCGCGGCCTGCGGCCAGCTGGCGGTCCACGATGCAAGGCACAACAGACCCAGGGGATCGACACACGAGCGTCGCGGCGTTCTTCCCCACGACCATACTTCTTCCACAGGTGCGCATGCGAATTCTCATATTCGGTCCCCCAGGCGTGGGGAAAGGAACCCAGGCAAAGCTTCTCGCTGAGCAGTATGCCATCCCGCACTTTTCGACGGGAGATATGCTGAGAGCGGCGGTAACAGCAAAAACCGCGGTAGGCAAACAGGCACAACAGCTCATGGATGGCGGACAACTTGTCCCGGATTCGGTGATGATAAAGATTGTCCGGGACGCTCTTGCCGCACCCACGGCACAGCGTGGCTTCATCCTGGACGGCTTTCCGCGCACAGTACCACAGGCTGAAGCGCTGGCGGGCATCTTCCGGGATCTCGGCATTGCATCGTACACGGTGGTCAACATAGAGGTGGACACCGAAGAGATTGTCCGCCGGCTCGGGACCAGAGTGTTGTGCATAAAAGAGGGGAAGATCTTCAACAGTGAGCTGGATGACGTGCGAACCGGGCAGCCCTGTCCGTCGTGCGGAACGCCACTCACGCAGCGCGATGATGACCGTCCGGAAACGGTCCGGCAGAGACTCTCCGTCTACCATCACAAGAGTGCGCCGGTCCTGCAATACTATGAACGCCTCGGTGTGGTCCGGACAGTCGACGGGACATCGTCGATCGACGTCGTCAATCGCGAGATCCGCGCACTTATCACTTCGAACTCTGATACGTGATGCTGGTTGCAGCACACCGTGGCAGCTCAGGCACCGCACCTGAAAACACGATGGCGGCCTTCCGGGAAGCAGTCAATGCGGAAGCCGATCTGATCGAGCTGGATGTCCGCTTCACGCGCGATCTCGAACCGGTCGTCATTCATGATCGACTGCTCCGGCGCACCACCGGCGGCCGGGGTGACGTGAACCGGTACACGGTTGACGAGCTGGAGCAGTTCGATGCGGGAAGCTGGTTTGCGCCGCGATTTGCCGGTGAGCGTATTCCGCTGCTGCGCCGGGTCCTGCAAGAGCTGCCGGTGCGGATCGGAATCAACATCGAAGTGAAGGCCGACGGCGACAGGCGTTCGAAGGCGCTGCTGGTTCAACACCTGTGCAGCGTGATTCATGCGTATGGCACACACCGGTCACTGTTGGTTTCGTCGTTCGATCACCGGTTTCTGCGGGTGCTGCACCGTCAGGATCCGCTGGTCCCGCTGGGAGTTCTGTTGCATCCGCTACGCGATGTAGCGCGGCGTCCATCGCATCTTGCACGGCGGCTGCATGCAGGATTCATCCTCTGCAGCCGTACCATGGTGCGGCGCGCCATTGTCGAACAAGCACATGCGCATGGTGTGAAGGTCGGCGTCTATACGGTGAACCGGGTGATCGATCTGGACCGACTGCGGAGGTTCGGGGTCGACCTTGTCTTCACCAATTTTCCCTCAGCCATCAGGATGGCGTTGAGGAATGCATGAGGAGACTCAGATGAGTAACGGCGGTGTGTGGGCCACGGGGTTCATAGTATCGGTGTTGCTGGTTCTGGCGATAGCGGGGTGCGGAGGGGGTGACCGGGGAGAGCGGACCGCGCTTGACAGCGTGCTGATACGAACGGAGACACTCATTGCGGAGGGACGTGATGGCGAGGCCCGGGGATACCTGCGTGACAGCTATCTCGGCGCCCCTTCGCTCTGGCGCGGACCTTCGGTTCCGGAAGGGCTCCGCATGCTCGGCGAAATGTATCAGTCGTCGGCCCTGTTCGACAGTGCCTTCTACTTCTATTCCCGGTCCCGGGAAGAGTTCCGCAATCTGGCGAAACGTTCCCGCGCCTACGAGATGACGTCTGCTACCGGATCGCTGCTTCTCCAGATGAACAAACCCCAGGCAGCGCGCGATCTGTACGAGGAAGCGCTTCGACTTGCCATCGTCTTTGAGGACGGAAACGACGCGCGAAACCTTCGCTGGGCCCTGGTACCCGTGTATGCAGCGCTCGAAGAACGGGACAGCGAGCAGAAGCTGCTCGCCCACCTGCTCAGCGCGGCCCGCGCCGACAACGATCGCACGAGCGAGGCGCGCGTCTACTATCACACAGGGTTATCGCTGGCATCCCGCGGAGAGCCGGTTCAGGCAATCGATGCCTTCCTGCGCGCGGTGACAATGGCCGATCAGGCGAAGGATTCACTCCTCGGCGTGCGGGCACTGATGCACCTGGCCCTCGCCTTCGATGCCACCGGGCGCGGGCAGGATGCGGCCGAGACATTCGGGACTGCGCTCCAGCGCACATCCGTTCTCGAACACAATCCCGAGGAACACATTGACCTGCTCATGCGCATCGGCAATCTCCACATGCGCCAGAACAAAACAGATCTTGCGCTGCAGAGCTATCATACAGCGCTGCCGCTGGCTCAACAGGGGCAGCACAGTCTGGCGGAAGCCATCTGCATCGTCCAGATAGCCCATGCCACCCTCAGACGGGATCGGACGGAAGGACTCCAGCTTTTCCGTACCGGCTACGACATGTTTCATGCGTTCGGATACAAGCCGGGTATTGCCTATGCACTTGCCAGCCTTGGCAATGTCGCCGAACGGGAAAGCCGGTTCACCGATGCCCTGAAGCTGTATGAAGCGGCAGCCAAAGCGGAGGAAGGGGTATTTGCCTCGCGATCATTCGATGATCTCCTGACAGAGTGTGAATTGTCGGCACTGGGTTCCGGAGGAAATGATGCCACGGCAGCTCTTCTTTCTCTCCTGCTCCAGCTCGGCAAAGACGAGGAAGCGTTCACAATCCAGCAGCGCAAGAATACCAGGGCGCTCACGTCAGCGTTCAGCACATGGACGTATCGTACGGGAAATCCGGCGGTGGATACACTGCTGACCGAGTGCAACCAGCAACGGTCCGTGTATTGCGGTGCGGAACGGGAGCTGGAGCGTCTCATCTCTTCCCGTCCGGGCAACAAAGAAGTCATGAGAGACATCCACACCGTTCTGCAAAACAGCGGGGAGCGTGTGCGGGAATGCGTGCAGGAAATCCAGGGGAAGAGACCGGATCTCGCACCGGTCGTCGGAGGCGATGACGTACAGATTGCAGACGTACAGAAGAGCCTGCCGGAAAGAACTGCGTTCCTGAGTTTCCTGCCCGGCCGGCGGTCGTGGTACACGTCGGTGGTCACCAGGGATGTTGCGGTGCTTGAGGTTTCCAGCGAATCGACCGCAGAGGTGCTGCAGACAGCACAGGAATACCTGCGGATGCTGAGAGACCGGGTCACGGAGGCGGATTCGCTGGGTGACAAGTACACCGATCTGGAAAAGAGGCTCCGGAACAGTGCGCGCAAACTTCACGAAGCGCTGATTCTGCCTGTGGACTACGTGCTCCGATCGGGTATGCGCGTCTTGGTCCAGTTTCCTCCGGAAATGCCGGTGATCCCTGTCCATGCGCTGCGCCGCGGGACATCGTCCGGATCACCCTATCTCATCGAGAAGTATGACATTCAATATGTTCCTGCTGTTCAGACGATCACCGCGCGTGCACCGACGCCCGGACCCGTACAGTCTGTCACCTGCATGGGTTTTCCCGGATCGACCAATTGGGATGTGGAATACGAACTGCGGGATGTGCGGTATTTCTTCAAGGATGCGCGCATGTTGTTCGGACGCGATGCGGTGATGGATACCCTGCGCACGCTTCGCACCGATGTCTTCCATCTGGCCGCCGACGTTCAAATCGGAATCAAGGCTCCGTTGTTGGGAGCGCTCATTCTCTCCGACGGCGTCTCGCGGAACGGTAATCGGCGTGTGCCGCTTGCCTCACTTACCGGACTTCCGCCGAACCGCCTGGTGATCATCTCGAATCTCTCCTCCCTGCCCCGTGCGCTGCATCCGGGTCTGCCGTTTGTCTTTGCCGCCAATGGATCTGAAGGGATGATCATCAACGCGGTTCTTCCCCTGCGCGGGGCGAAGAAAGTGTTCAACGAATATTTCTACACGGCGCTGCAGACCGGAGCATCGCCGGCTGAGGCCTGTCGCACAGCGCAGCTGCAGATGATCGGGGACAAAGATGTCTCAGGCCAGCATCACTGGGCGCCGTTCCTGTACTGGAGGGGGCAGTAACACACGATGAAGTGGTTGGTCAGGCGGGTACTCCTGCGTGCAGCGTGAACCCGGGGTGCATCCGGAGCAGAGAATCGAAACACTGCAGAACGCGGGGGATCAGCGGCGGCGGATCTTGATGCTGCCGAATCCGGAATCAATGTTGATGTTCATCCGGCCGGCTGCCCGGTGGTAGTTGGCGGAGATGTATTCGTTGTCGCCTGTGCGCTCGAAATCATCGTCGCAGTCGAGTTTTGAAGCCCAGCTCTTTTCGTAGATGACCTTTGCGCCCGTCTCTTCCGGGATGAGGATCGTCACAAGTCCCAGCCCCACCTCAATATCCACGTCAACTTCATTCCGCAACGTTCCGCCGAAGTCCAGTGTGTACGATCCCATCCCCCCCTGGAAACGAAAATGCCGGAAGTTCGCGTTCGCAAGATTGCGTGCGTCGAACTTGCTGACGCCTGATTCGATGGTCAGGTTCTCGATCTGACCGTGGTTCATGTCGTCGAAGGCCAGCGAGACATCGCTTGCACCGGTGGACAATGTGAAGTCTTTCACGTCGAGCCCTGTCAGGTTGAAGTCCCCTTTGCCGACACCCAGCTCGACATCAAATGAAATAGGAATCGCCTCGGAGAACTTCAGGAACCACTTCCCTCTGTCGAATTTGTCCAGTTTGAACGATGTGTGCTTGCCGTCTTTTTCGACTTTGTCTTCCCCGAGCGTGACGTCCAAGAAGCCAACGCGGTTGCGGATTGCGTATTCCATATCCATCACGCCACTGGCACTCCGATCGTCGGCACTCTCCGCGAGCAACACCTTTGACGGCTCTCCCTTGCGGATGACGACGGTGCCGAAGGCGGATGACAGAGTCACCTTGATTTCCTTCTCGGTGGTCCGGCCGATCTCACGGTTCTGTCCCGAGTCCTGCGGATCTGACAATCCGAGTGCCGCGGATGAGAGAAGAGTGGCTGCAAGAGCCAGTGCTATGGAGATGGATATGCGTTTCACGGAATGTATGGTCTCGTTCGTTCTCCTAATAATACGGTTATACCGATGGAAGGTTACGGATGAGTCTGTTTTCGGGCTGTTCATGCCGGATGGTGCGGCCGACGGTTCCGGGCTATAGGGAAAGGCGTGCTGAACAGAAGGCAGTCGCGGCTCCCGGCATCATTAAGTTGGCAGGACGACGGAAGATACGCGCAACGCTTGAGGTATCCTTTCAACATGGGAGGTTAATAGTGGCGTATCCGGTGGCGGAGTTGCCTGTAGAGGAGCTCCCGCGCCCTGAAGATGTGGGCTTTGATAGTGCCAATGGGGAGCTTCAGCAAGGCTGCGATCTCCTCGTAGGACCGTTCTTCGCTGTGCCGGAGGAGGATCACCCGTCTGTACTTCTCGGGAAGCTGGTCAATCGCCTGTTTCAGAAGAACCGCCTTCTGATCGCTGATAAGCTCCCGGTCAGCCTCATAGGAATCATCCGGAAGTTCAAACGTGTAATCGCTGTCCTTTGACTCTATGGGTTTGTCGATCGAATACATCTGGAGCTTACGTTTCCGGATGAAATCGATTGAGTTGTTGGTGGCGATTTTGTAAAGCCACGTCGAGAAGGCGAACTCTTCGTTGAAGTTCTTCAGCGATGCAAAGGCTTTGATGAAGGCTTCCTGTGTGAGGTCCTCGACCTGCTCCCGGTCATGCACCATCCGGAATATGAACCCGAAGATTGCATCATGGTATTTTTTCATCAGCTTCGAGTACGCCGAGTCATCACCTGCGAGTGCATCCTTGATGAGCTGGGAATCTTCAATGCGCGAATCCAGCCTCTTCTGCTCCTTCGTGTCAACGGGAGAAGAGCGGGGCTTGCGGCGGTGCGGGGATGTGGACCTGGTGCGAGGCATCGGAATGTGAAAAAAATGTACAGAAAAGGGCAAACAGGTGCAAGACACTACTCCGGCAGACACTCCTCCGGTTGCTTCGGGGAGTGAAAATCCGTACGTTAGGACATGTTTTTAACATTTGAGGGAGTGGATTTCAGCGGCAAGACGACTCAGGCCCGGCTCCTGGTCGACCGCCTCTCCAGGGAACAGGCAATCTGTTCCCTTCGTGAACCCGGCGGCACGCAGATTTCTGAACGGATTCGGGAAATTCTTCTTGACCGGAAGCATCTGGAACTCACCGACGAAACCGAATTCCTGCTCTTCTCCGCAAGCCGTGCACAACTTGTCAGGCAGGTCATCCGCCCCGCCCTGCAGCGCGGAGAGACGGTCATCTGCGACCGGTACTACGATTCGTCGACGGTGTACCAGGGGTACGGCCGCGGATTGAATCTCCATTCAATCCGGGCGATTAACGCCTTTGCAACGGGCAATCTGGTTCCCGACCTGACGATCTTCGTGGACATTCCTGTCGAGGAAATCGATCGTCGCAAAAGTGCGGCGGGCAAAGGATACGACCGGATGGAGTCTTCAGGGCGGGAGTTCTTCGAGCGGGTCAGGGCTGGCTATTGTGCTTTGTGTGCGGATGAACCGGATCGCGTCCTTCGCGTCGACGGCATGCGTCCGGTTGAGACTATACACAGGGAAATTCTGGACATCGTTGCGCGGAAAACAGGCATTCATCAACAATCGTTGTAGGCGGACAATCGTATGAACGTGGCGAACGGAAAGCGGACGTGGGAGCAGAGGATTGCAGTCATCGGAGTCGGTCTGGCAGTGCTGCTCTTCAGCGGCTTCATGATGGCACCCGAAAGCTCGCTGCTCCTCAAGATCAGCAAAAGCATTGATGTCTTCGGTCGCGTGTACAAGGAAGTGGCGACGAGCTATGTGGATGAGATCGATCCTGAGAAGTTCATGGAGGCCGGCATCGATGGCATGCTCGAGACGCTCGATCCCTACACCGTGTACATCGACAAGGACAATGGCGATGAAGTGGATCTGATGACCAACGGCAAATACGGGGGCATCGGGGTCACGATTGGCATGCGCGACGGCGCGGTGCGCGTCATTTCCGTGATGGATGGCTACTCCGCACAGCGTCAGGGAATCGTGCCCGGCGACCGGTTCATCGAAATCGGGGGAAGCAAGGTGACCGGTTTGAAGCCCGACGAAATCCGCAACCTCACGCGCGGAGAGCCGGGGAGTGAAGTCAAAGTGCTGGTTGAACGCGAAGGAGAACCGAAACCGCTGGAGTTCGTCCTCATCCGCGAAGAGATCCAGGTGAAGAATGTCACGTACAGCGGCATGGTGGGTGATGGCATCGGGTACGTCCGCCTGGAGCGGTTCTCCCGCCGTGCGGGTGATGAACTCCGTCAGGCGATCAAAGAATTGCGTCTGAACAGCGAGGTGCGCGGACTGGTGCTGGACCTGCGCGGCAATCCGGGCGGGCTGCTCGACGCCGCAGTGGACGTGGTCAGCAAGTTTGTGCCGCGCGGAAGCATGGTCGTCAACACGCGCGGCCGCCGTCCTGAAGCCGAGAAGAAATACCTTTCCGTTGAAGAGCCGCTGGCGCCTTCACTTCCGCTGGTCGTCCTCACGGACCGGAATAGCGCCAGTGCCAGCGAGATTGTGGCCGGCAGCCTGCAGGATCTGGACCGTGCGCTCATCGTGGGCACCCGCACATTCGGGAAAGGGCTCGTCCAGACGATTGTCCCCCTCAATTATGGCGCACAGCTGAAGATCACGACTGCCCGGTACTACATCCCCAGCGGCCGCAGCATTCAGGAAATCGACTACATGCATCGCGACAAGAACGGGATCTTCGTGGTTACGCCGGACAGTCTCCGCCGCGAATTCAAAACGTCCCGCGGCAGGAAAGTCTATGAACTCGGCGGCATTACCCCCGACTCTGCGGTCGAACTGGAAGCCGACGGCCCGATGGTCCGTGAACTGCACCGGAAATCCCTCTTCTTCAAGTTTGCCAACCGGTACGTCAACGAACACAAAGGCGACAGCATTGCAGTGGTGACACCGGCCATCCTCCAGGCGTTCCGTACGTATCTGGAAAAGGAGAAGTTTGACTTTCAGGAGGACAGCGAGAAACACGTGAGCGAGCTCCGGAAGATCGCGGATCGTTCGCATTACTCGGCAGAAGTCCTCAATGACATCGACCATCTCACCAAGATGCTGGAGAAGGAAAAAGTCCGCGGGTTCGAGCGCTATCAACAGGCCATCGAAGAAGAGCTGCGGATCGAACTGCTGGCCCGCGTGCGGGGTGAGCGCGGCCGCATCGAAGCCTCCTTCCGCACCGACCAGCAGCTGTCAGTAGCAACTGCGCTGCTGCGTGATCAGAAACAGTACAGTAAACGGCTCGGCGGATAGGGAAGACCGCATGGACATCCTGAGCCTCCTGCTCCTTCTCCTTGGTGGAGGGATTGCCGGTTTTCTTGCGGGGTTCTTCGGCGTGGGTGGAGGCATCATCCTTATTCCCATCCTGCTGTACTATTTTGACAGCATACACATTTCGTCCCTGGTTTCGACTCACCTGGCCTTTGGCACCAGCCTGCTGATTATCGTGTTTGCATCGCTGTCATCCGCGCTTCAGTATTCCAGGAACGGCCATGTGGTGTGGAGGGCGGTTCTGGCGATCGGTCTGGCCAGCGTGGTTGGAGGACTGCTGGGTGCGAACATTGCCGGGGGCCTGGAGGGCAAGGTCTTACGGCAGATCTTTGCTGCGTTGGTTCTGCTTTCGGCGTTGCGCCTCTTCGCGGAGACGCGCAAGCCGAAAGTCGAAGTCATGCCTCCCCTGCGCATTGCTCCGCTGGCCGGGACAGGTGTCCTGGTCGGAATGGTATCGTCTCTTACCGGCGTCGGCGGGGGAGTTCTGTCCATCCCCGTCATGCACTCGATTCTGAAATTCCCCCTGAAGAAAGCGCTGGGAACGTCGAGTGCGACGATCGTGATCACGGCACTGGCGGCAGGGGCGGGTTACGTGTTCACGGGGTGGGGGAATTCGTTGCTGCCGGGCACGGGGACACTGGGGTATGTAGACTGGCTGCATGCGCTTCCGCTCATCGCCGGTTCAATCCCGATGGCAGCTGTGGGCGCGGATGTCGCCAACAAGACCAAGGTAACTCTGCTGAAACGGATCTTCGCGTTGTTCCTGCTTCTTATCGCCTTCCGGATGCTGCTGTTCTAGAGGTTGCGGGGTACGTGGCGTGCTGGTCTTCCCTTCCATGTTTCTGCCGCCGCTTTGAACCGCCGCCATCAGCCGCTGCTTTGAACCGCCGCATTCAACCGCCGCCATCAGCCGCTGCTTGCAACCGCCGCTTTCAGCTGCCTCATCCCTGCTCTGATGATACAGATTCCTCTGCAACTCTCTCAGTGCAAATCCTCTCCACCCGTTTCCTTACTGCAAGCCCTCTTTGACCATTGCCATCACACGATCGAGGTCCTCTTTCCGGTTGACGTAATCGAGATTGTCCGATTCTATTATGAGCACCTTCCCTTTGGTGTAGTGGCTGATCCACCTCTCATAATGCCGGTTAAGCTGTTCCAGGTATTCACGGCTGATCGACTGTTCGAAATCCCGGCCGCGCAGGGAGATCTGACGGAGAAGTGTTGTCATGCTGGCGCGCAGGTAGATCAGGAGGTCCGGAGGATGGAGGTATTCCGTCATGACATTGTAGAGAGCTACGTAATTATTGTAGTCCCGCTCCTCCATATTGCCGATCTCAAAAAGGTTTCGTGCGAAGATCTCTGCGTCCTCATAGATCACCCGGTCGAGCACCACGGACCGCGATCCTTCGGTGATTGACTTGTGGGAGCGAAACCGGTTTGAGAGGAAGTAGACCTGGAGCTGGAATGACCAGCGTCGCATGTCCTTGTAGAAGTCGCTCAGGTACGGGTTATCCTCCACCGATTCGTACATCGGCGTCCATCCGTTGGCACTGCTGAGCAGACGGGTGAGGGAGGACTTGCCGGATCCTATGTTTCCGGCAACGGCGACAAAAACCTTCTTCGGTGTCATGGTGTGTTCCGGTGGAAGAGTGTCGAGAGGAGATGGAGACCGTCCACGGCTCTCGGGCCCGGACGGGATACAAGATCGGCATCGAGACGGTAGACGCGGCCGGAGCGAACTGCGGTCAGCCGGGACCACTCCGGGTAGAGCGATGTCAGGGCATCTGTCGATGCCACGACATCCGACATGACCAGAAGCACATCCGGGTCAAAGGTGATAACGGCCTCGCGGCTGAGCGTCGGATAGGTCAGCGCAGTCTGTGCAGCGAGATTCACACCTCCGGCCTGGCGCACCAGCTCATCGATGAACGTTCTGGCACCGGCAGCGATGAGTGGTTGAAGGGAGACAAAGAGGAGCGTTCGTGCTGGTTGAGTCCCGTTCCTCCGGACGATCGAATCCACCCGCTGCCGGAGCGCGGCGATGAGATGGGAAGCGCTGTCACCGGTTCCGGCAAGCTGGCCGAGCATCGTGAGAGATCGGAATATCCCGTCAAGGGTCCGGGGGTTTGTAACGGCGATCGGGATCCGGAGGTCCGTGAGTCGCGTGAAGTCATCACGCAAGTTTCCCTCCATGCTGACCAGAACCAGATCTGGATGAAGCGCGACAATCGATTCGATGGAAGGTGTCGTCATACCGCCGACGCGGGGTTTCGATGCGGCAGCGGGTGGATAGTTGCAGTATGTGGTGATCCCCGCAATCCGATCACCCGCGCCGATGGCAAAGAGCGACTCGGTGATGCTCGGCGCGAGCGAGATGATGCGCTGAGCGGCGCGTGGAAGCGTGATGGTCCGCTGCAGATCATCCGTTACGGTGATCTGCGCCACGGACAACCCGACACCGAGTGCGCAGATCCCGGTTGTGGCAAAAAGTCGAAACGACAGCAGCATGATCAGGGTAGCCAGAGAGAATGCTTTGGAATGAAAAGATACGTGGAAGGGGGGAGGGAAGCAACTGCCCGGGGTGTTCCTTCCCGCCCCGAATTGTGTCCAGTGCGCCCTCTATCAGCAATGGAAGCGATCCACATTCCGCCTGAGGCCATGGCATCACCAGAGGAAGCGATCCACATTCCGCCTGAGGCCACGGCATCACCAGCGAAAGCGATCTGTCTCCCGCTTGAGTACACGCCTTCAACGATGGAATTGGTTTGTGGCCGGCCTGAGTGCTCGCCGTCAGCGAAGGAGGCGGTCCGTGTTGCGCGTGAGTGCTCGTCACCACAACACAGGAGGCGGTCCGCCTTCCGCGCGTGCTCCCGGCTGAACCATCAATAACTGTCCGGTGTGATCGTTACCTTCCCTCTGAATGCGCGGTAGATGAATATGGTGTAGGCGATCACAAGCGGCATGCCGATGAGCGCAATCACCAGCATGGTCGTGAGCGTGGTTTCACTTGACGACGCATTGTACGCGGTGAGACTGTATTTCAGGTCCCCCCGTGCCGGCACAAGCCGGGGAAAGAGCCCGAGGGCACTCAGGCCGATCATGCTGGCGATGGTGATGGAGGACGCCAGGAATGCGCGCCCGTCCTTTCCGGCCTTTGCAGCAGAGGGTATCCAGAGTGCGGACCCGAGCAGGGCAACGAACAGCATCCAGAAGAGAGGCTTCCCCAGCATTCCTTCAAGGAGGAACGGGGAAACAAACACGGTTGCCAGCGTGGCGAGAACGTAGAGCACAATCATGGCAATCCAGAGCGGAGAGAGCAATTTCTTCACGCGTGCCTTGAGATCACCTTCGGTTTTTATAGCCAGATAGAGGGCGCCGTGCATGGTGAACAACACCAGGCTCAGGATTCCGACGAGCAGGGCATACGGGTTCAACAGGGTCAAGAAGGTGCCTGTGAAATTGTGCTCCATGTCGAGCGGAATGCCGCGGAGGAGATTGCCGAAAGCCACACCGAGCAGAAGTGCGGGAAGGAGACTGCCGAGTCCGAATGCCCAGTCCCACAGACGCCGCCAGCCCGGAGAATCCACTTTGCCGCGAAATTCCATGGACACCGCGCGGAATATCAACGCGCAGAGAAGCAGTATCAGAGCGAGATAGAAACCGCTGAACACTGTTGCATAGACAACAGGAAACGCGGCAAACAACGCACCGCCGGCGGTGAGCAGCCAGACTTCGTTGCCGTCCCAGACCGGTCCGATGGCATTGATGTGCACGCGGCGTTCCTCCTCTGACTTGGCGAAGAGGTGCAGAACGCCGACCCCGAGATCGAATCCATCCAGAATGGCGTAGCCGATGAGAAGCACACTTACGAGCAGAAACCAGATCATGTGCAGGTCCATTACGCAGGCACCTCCTTTCCGTGCACGGCGGCCGGTCCGTGTTTCACCTTCTTGACCAGCAGGTACACGTAGAGCGAACCGAGGAAGAGATAGATGAGGCCGAAAAGGATAATCGAAAAGAGAATCTCGCCGGCCGAGACGGTGATCGAGGCGGCCTCGCTTGTGCGAAGGAGTTTGTACACAATCCATGGCTGGCGCCCAACCTCAGCGGTGATCCAGCCCAGCTGGCAGGCGGCGAGGGGAAGCGGTATCGACCAGAGGATCACCTTTAGCAGCTTCCGACTCGCTGCAATTGTTCCGCGCCAGAGTGTGTACGCCGCGAACAGCATCAACAGGATGAAGAAACCTCCCAGCACAACCATGTTGTGGAATGAGACGAAGGTAAGCCAGAGCGGCGGGATTTGATCAGCGGGGAACTCGTTGATCCCCTTGATAACTGCGTTCGGGTCGCCGAAGGCCATCCAGCTCAGAAGCCCCGGAATCTCCACCGTAGCGTGGAGTTCGGGAGGTCTGGTAGTCGGGACGGCAAAGAAAACCAACGGTGCGCTTTCCTGGGACGCATAGAGACCTTCGATGGCAGCGAACTTCTCCGGCTGCGTGCGTGCAACCTGCCGGGTATGTTCATGTCCGAACGGCATCAGCTCAAGGACGGATGTGATGAGTCCGAACACCACCGCAACACGCATCGCCTTTGTGGCAAATTCAATCTCGCGTTTCTTGAGCAGATAGTACGCTGCGATCCCGGCCATAAGAAACGCGCCGCTGATCAGTGCGGCGTCGATCGTGTGGAAAAAGCGGATCCACATGGAGGGATTGAACACCGCCTCGGCAAAGCTGGTCATTTCTGCACGGCCGTTCCGGAGGACAAAACCTGCGGGTGTCTGCTGCCACGAATTGGCCACCAGAATCCAGAACGCCGAGAGAGTGGACCCTAGTGCGACCATCAGCGCAGAGAACCAGTGCACGCCCTTTGATACCCGGTGGCGGCCGAAAAGGTACAGTCCGAGAAATCCGGATTCCAGGAAGAACGCAAACACTCCCTCGGCGGCGAGCGGCGCTCCGAAAATGTCTCCGACGAATTTGGAGTATTGTGCCCAGTTTGTTCCGAACTGGAACTCCATGACGATCCCCGTTGCCACACCAACAGCGAACGTGAGGCCGAGGACCTTGCCGAAGAACATGCCGATTCGCGTGTAGACCTCATCCTTCTTCCGCCAGCCCAGGGTTTCCACCACGACCAGCAGCCAGGCCACGCCGATGGTGAGCGGAGGGAAGAGGAAGTGGAACCCGATTGTCAGCGCGAACTGCAATCGGGCGAGCAACAAGGCATCCATGCGGTGGCTCCTTTACTCAGTGAACGATGACATGTCCGTGTGCGGGGCGCAGCATTGCCCTCGCTGCATTTGCGCCGGTCTTTGAAATCTGAAGTACGAGAGAGTACAAAAGAGGCGTTCAAGCCATATGCCAAATCAGGCCGACAGAATCGTGTTCACATTCCCCGATTCCCGCCCGTATTTCGAGGTTTTCCCGGTGGATTGCCACGAAACGACGACGCGGTGCCGATTCTGAGAAAGATTGCCCTGCAAGATTCCCAGGACTGAGAATGAGTGAGGAGTCCAGTTCAGACATGGTCGGTTGATTCAGTGACTCACCAGAGGTTCTCTCCGAAGGCGGGTTGACAATCCCTCGTAATATTCCTTACCATTTATCACCCTATGGATAAATTTGTGATTCGCGGGGGGAACCCCCTGCATGGCACCGTCCGCATCAGCGGTGCAAAAAACGCCTCCCTCGCCTTGATGCCAGCCACCCTGCTGGCCAGCGGCACGTTCGAGCTCCGGAATACCCCGATCCTGCGGGATGTGAACACGATGGCTGTGCTCTTGCGGTCGATGGGTATTGCCTCGGAACGGAAAGAACACACGCTCACGCTGGACACGAGCGGCATCAACAACTTCGAGGCGCCGTACGAGCATGTGAAGAAGATGCGTGCGTCGGTGTACGTCCTCGGTCCGCTGATCGCACGCTACGGACGCGCCAAGGTGTCTCTCCCCGGCGGATGTGCCTGGGGTCCCCGCCCGGTGAACCTGCACATCGAGGCGATGCGCAGGCTCGGCGCAGACATCGAACTGCGGGAAGGGTACATCTTCGCGCATGCGGAAAAACTCATCGGAGCACGCATTCATTTTGATGTGTCCAGCGTCGGTGCCACAGGCAATGCCATGATGGCCGCGGTGCTCGCCCGCGGAACAACGCTGATCGAGAACGCAGCAATCGAGCCCGAGATCACTCAGCTTGCGGAGTTCCTGGTGTCGATGGGCGCGACGATTGGCGGGATCGGTACCAACCGGATCGAGATCGAGGGGGTGCAGGAACTTCATCCCACTGAGGTGGACACGATCCCGGACCGCATCGAAGCCGGGACGTTTCTTGTGGCGGCAGCCCTCTGCGGCGGTACTGCGACACTCACACATGTGATTCCGGACCACCTTGCCGCGGTCACGGCAAAACTTGAAGACGCAGGCGCAAAGGTTACAGCCGATCAGACTACGGTCACTGTCACCGCGCCTTCCACTATTACCTCGGTCGACGTCACCGCACACATCTATCCCGGCTTTCCTACCGACATGCAGGCACAATGGACAGCACTGATGTCGGTTGCGGCCGGCACATCGGTGGTAACCGATTCGATCTACTTCGACCGGTTCAAACACATTCCCGAAATGATCCGGCTGGGAGCAGACATTGAGGTCAAGGACAATGCGGCGATCATACGCGGTGTGCAACGGCTGACAGGGGCGAAGGTGATGTCCACGGACCTTCGGGCCTCCGCATCGCTCATTCTTGCAGGTCTCGTTGCAGAAGGAACGACAGAAGTGTTGCGGGTATACCACCTGGACCGGGGGTACGAAGCAATCGAGAAGAAACTCTCTCTGCTCGGGGCGGATATCCAGCGCGTGGCAGGAGAAGAATTCTAGCATCGTTGCGTGCATCATGCACACCAAGCGGGAGCGCGGTGTGTGCATCTGCGCGGACAGCTCACAGCCCACTCATCCTCTACTGGTGCCCTGACAAGTGGAGCAGACTGAATCCACGCCGAAGGTCTCCACAGAGTCCCGTTCATCCGACATCCGGCGGACGGCACTTGCAGCCGGAGCCTATCTTCTCATCGCCCTTGCCTGCACACAGATCCGCCTATTTGACCACCCGGGGTTTGAGTTCTCCTTTGTATGCGCCATAGCGGGATCTTTCATAGCGGGCTTCCTCACGATTGCACAAACCGGTGCGCGGTACCGTGCTTCGACGGACGAACGTCCCTTTCCCGCTATGCAGGCGTTCGGAAGAATGGTCCTGCTGAACCTTGCGCTCCTGCTGATTCCCTTCGGCGTCATTCTGTTGAACGGCCTCTTTGTGCCGCTCTGTGACGTGCAGGAGGGCATAGCCTTCTTCCTTCTGCTGCCTGTTGTCAGCGTAGTGTTCTCAGTTGCCCTCGGGTTATTCTGTACGGTCCATTACCGCCGCAGCCGACGCGTGTTCCTGTTCCTTGTGCTGGTAAGCTTTGTCTACGTGTGCTTCATCGGATACACCACGCCAGCCATCGACTCATACAACTTCTTTTACGGGTATTTCCCCGGGGTGAGTTACGACGAACTGCTTCCGCTCGATACTCCACTTGTGACATTCCGCATCCTGACCCTTGCCGTTGCTGCGTTGCTTGTCTGGTTGACACATCTTCTCGTGCTTCACACCTCACCCAGTCATGGCGGTATCCGGAAGGGATTCAAGCTGCTCTGGGTGCTGTGGCGCCACCATAGTGTGGTCGCCCTGCTGGTGCTTGTTGCTGCGGGGGGCCTGTACTGGTTCCGCTGCAACCTCGGATGGGAATCCACGGGCCCGTTCATTCAGGAACAGCTGGGAAGTGTCCGGGAAACAGAGCATTTCATAATCTACTTCGACTC
>Ga0316601_100000344_pt1 | contig 19333 bp, 15 predicted proteins | sample OWC_soil_day5_no_FD_207663 | JGI IMG/M metagenome (GOLD analysis project Ga0316601, IMG submission 207663) | Wetland soil microbial communities from Old Woman Creek delta, Ohio, United States - OWC_soil_day5_noCT | ecosystem: Environmental > Terrestrial > Soil > Wetlands | place: USA: Ohio... | reverse complement strand
GGTTTCATAAATGCGCCCGAATCCAAATTCATTTCCATTATCCCCGATCCCAACGCTGAAGACCCCGCGGCGCTCCGCCTCCCCAATAAGCGGGCTTAAATCAATAATGCTTCCCCGCCCGATATCCAACCCTGTCGCGCCGTGAACGATTCCTTTTTCGTTCGGCCCCAGACGTTCGGAACATATAATTACCTTGGGCTGATAGCTATCAAAAATCTCTGTAGCCCATCCTTTCACTTTTTCTTGTTTATCGGGAGCGGTCAGTAGGACCCCCCCCAGTCGCCTATCTTTTGCTTCCGCGAAACTTCTGATCATCACGCCCGCCGCTTCACTGGACGCCACAATTGGGTCGGCATGAATCTGCTCCGAAACAAAAACCGGAATGGCTCCCAAACCATAGTAAAGAATCCGGCCCAAAGCGGCGACTCCCGGCGGCCCATCACTTTCACCCCTCGGCATTAAGGGCGGGTACCCGGCACCTGTGATTAGGAAAATGACATCTCCTTTGTTGACACGCTTCGCAATACCTTCAGCCGCTAAAGCGGTCAAGGAACGGCCTCCAGCCTCTGCCAAAGCCGCCCGATAAAGCTTACCCATGACTCCGATGTTCATCGCCCGATTTCTAATTTCGAGCGAAACCAATTGATCGACAGATTCTCCCATAATATAAGGCATGGCCACCTCCATTAATATTTCTGATAACTTGTGGATTTTCCTTTGTATTCACTTTTGGTACTTATCCAGGTAGAGAATCAACGATCCAGCCAGGCTTTGTGGAATTTCAGTTCGATATCCAGAGGCGTTGCCTTATACCCTTTCAGCTTATTTGTATAAGCGTTCACCTTCGAAACATGGCAAAAGTAAACATAAGGCGATTCCTCCAAAATCATTTTTGTCACCTCTTGATATATTTTCGCTCTTTTCCCGGTGTCTCCGGTCGATCGTCCTTCTTCCAGCTTTGCATCTATGGCTGCATTTTCATGCCCGTGCATTCTGACCGTACCCGAATGATGGAACCACCAAAAGGCCGAGTCGGGGTCCGCCGACATAATCCCTATGTCTTCCAGTTCCACTTCAAAATCTGAGGCTGCTCTTGTTCTTTTCACATAGGTGGCCATGTCTAACTGTTCTATTTTGGCTCTTACTCCAATTTTCTTTAACTGCTCAGTGACAATCTGCGTAACCCGGCGCAAATTCTCTTTGGAGCTTGTGATGATGGTCGTTTCAAAGCCATTTGGGTAACCGGCTTCGGTCAATAACTGCTTCGCTTTTTCGATATTCGCCTTGTTGGGATATGCCATAACATCAGGGTCTGCCCCTAAATACCCTGTCGGCAAAGGATCATCGTCCGCCTCCGCGAGGCCGTAATATACGGCATCTACGATCGCCTGCCGGTCGATGGCATAGGCAATGGCTTGCCTTACTTTTTTATTGTCAAAGGGTTTCTTCTTACAGTCGAAGGTCAGGTAATCCCAATTTGCCCCGCCAACCGATTGAATTTCCACATTAGGCAGCTTCTCCAAAGACTTTATGTCTTTGAAATTCGGAGCCGGTAAAAAGTCGATTTCCCCAGCTCTAAGCATCGTCTGCGCGGTATATGCCTCGGGGATCGTTTTCCACACGAGTGTTCCAATATATGGCAGACCCTTTTGCCAATATTTATCGAATCTCTTAAGCGTAATGTGGCTTCCCGGGACCCAATCGACAAACTCGAATGGGCCGGTTCCCACTGGATTTCGGTTAAAAACATCCACTCCTTTCTCCTCAAACGCCTTCTTGCATACGATCATTCCCCCAATTCCAGCCGCAGAACTCAGCAGGAATGGCGCATGAGGCCTTTCAAGTCGGTACTCGACCGTATACTTATCTACCATTATTGCTTCCTTTACGAAATCGAAGAGAAACTTCGTTGGAGCATTCTTTTGGAGGATATAATTCGCGGTAAAGACCACATCCTCGGCGGTGAGTTCTCCGTATCCCTTATGGAATTGAACTCCTTTCCGAATCTTGAAAACCCATGTGGTCGGGTTTTTCTGAAACCATTCTTCCGCCAGCATGGGAACAAGCTTTTTCTGATCAAAATCCCATTCCAGCAAGGCATCGAAAACATTGCTGGAAATCCGGTTCATCGCAATATCGGATTTATGGAACATGGGGTTTATATTCAATGGGTCTTCCCATTGAACGACGGTTAGTCGCCCTCCAACCTTCGGCTCGGCCGACTCAACCGTAAACCCGCCGCAGCAAAGAAATGTAATTGCCAAAAGAATTGCCAAGATCACTCTTCCCATGGCTCCTTCCCCTTTCCTTTTAATTTATCTTTCTCCATTCTCGCAGATTTCATTTTTACTTTTCTTATCCTTCAGGCTCTATCCGCCCTGCACCTATTCTCCTCTCTGCTGTCTGGGATCCAACGCATCTCGAAGCCCGTCTCCAAAAAGATTGATTGCCAAGACTGCAATAACGATGGCCAGGCCCGGGAAAATGGGGTAGTACGGAGCGTCTTCGATATACATTCGGGCTTCATTCAGCATCAACCCCCAACTCGGGGAAGGTGGCTGCACTCCTAATCCAAGGAAGCTTAGGCTTGCCTCGGTTATAATAGCATAAGCGAAAGTTACAGTAGCCTGAACCGTAATCGGCCCAACAACATTCGGCAGGACCTGAATAAACATGATCCGCCAGTGGCTGGCGCCGATGGCCCGGGCTGATAAAACGTACTCCAATTCACTTTCAGCAAGTGTGCTTGAGCGCACAACTCGAGCAAAACGAGGCGTGTATACAACGGATAGAGCGATGACGACCGTACCAGCGCTTGGGCCAAGAATCGCCACCAGGGCAATCGCCAGAAGAATCGGCGGAAAGGAGAAAATGGCATCCATAAGTCTCATCAGAATGCTGTCAAGCTTCCCTCTAAAATATCCAGCGAGAAGACCCAAAGGAATCCCCGCGAGCATGGATAGCCCCACCGAACTCAGGCCAACAGAAAGAGAGACACGAGCACCATAAATTAGCCTTGCCAATAGATCTCGTCCGTACGAATCCGTACCCAAGGGGTGTAACCAAGTAGGAGGGGTTGCTGATTGACTCAAGTCCATCTCCGTGATCGAGGGTAAGCCCAGGTAAGGGGCAAGAACCGCGCACAGACCCAGCATTAGTAAGGTAATCGCACCGACCTTGGCCAAGGCAATTTTTCGAAATTTCCGCCAAAATAACGCCCATTGGGTGTGCGGAATAGCTCTTTTTTCTCCAGAGAATTCTTTAGGCCCCGGCATTAATAACTTCACCCTTCCCATGTGGATGGAAAAATAAGGATTCAGTATTTAATCCTTGGGTCAATGATTCCGTATAGCAAATCAGTTAAGAAATTAATCATCAAAAAAGTTATTCCAACTATCAAAAGTACACCCTGGATAACCGGGAAATCGCGAGAGGTTACGGCAATAATCAAAAGCCTCCCAATCCCGGGAATGGCAAACACCTGCTCAATAATGATGCTCCCTCCGAGCATATAAGCATAGCTCATACCTACAACGGTCACAATGGGGAGCAATGCATTCCTCAAGCCATGACGTAGAATAACCTGATATTCTCGCAATCCCTTTGCCCTTGCGGTCCGAATAAAATCTTGATTCAGTATATCCAACATGCTGCTTCGGACCATCCTCGTATGTAAAGCAGCATAGAGAAGACCGAGGGATATTGCTGGCATCACAAGGTGTCGCATTCCCTCAATAGGATCCTTAAGAGGATTTACAAACCCCGAAATCGGAAGGATTCGCAAAAAAACTCCGAAAAAAATAATTAAGAGAATCCCGGCGAAGAAGTTCGGGACCGAAATCCCGATTGTCGAAAACAACATAATCACATAATCGGTTTTCCGATGGAATCGAATTGCCGCAAAAACTCCGACAAGGGAAACAACGACCGAAATAACAGTAGCCGTAGTTGCGAGGGTGACCGTGACCGGAAGGCGATCTATTAGCATATCATTCACCTTCTCTCCGGTCTGGATCGATTTTCCCAGATCTCCCTTCATCGCATTGAAAAGCCAATTTGTATATTGCTCATGAAAGGGCCGATCCAATCCCAGTTGTTGCCGGATTTGATTGGCGAGCTCCCTGGAGGCCCCTGGGGGAAGGGCCAGCTCGACTGGATCGCCGGGAGTTAAATGGATCAGAAAGAAAACCAGGATTGAGATAATGAGAAGCGAGATGGGAATCTGAAGTAGCCGATTAATTACGTATCTTGCTTTAATCATTGGATGATTTTTGCTCGGCAAGGATAACCAGGACCTTAAAGAGGATTTCTAATCTAAATTCAGCCGAAACTAACAACCCTCCTCGAAGCAGCTTCCTTCATCATGCCCCCCGCTCTGCGGGGGGCTGATTCGTAACGACAAAAAAATCCTGGTTCATTTTCTGAAAGGCCTTGATTTGATACTTTTGATGCGAATCAGCTCATGGAGCAGCTGGACCATTGCCTGGCATCCTTCCACCATAGTGCCGTCGGCCGAGAGAGTTGGGCTGACCAGGGATCCGTCCATTCCCCCTGCCCTTACGCATGCCTCGATCATCCTCATTTCTAATTCAGGAGAATGAAGAATGCCGGGTTTCTGGAGAAGGAACGCCAGACAAGCGGCAATCCCATATGCCCCCCAGTTGGAGATGGTGGACATGACTGGAATTTCTGTTCCTACCTTGGTAACCGCACCTCCTCCGCACGGGCAGTTACATTTTATTCCTATCGGTCCAATAGCTTTTCTGGCGGTTTCAGCGACAGCGCCGAGGCCGATTTCATTGCCGAGATCCCCAATACCAATAGTCAGGATGCCTCGATTTTTTGCCTCCTCAACCAAAAGATCCACCTTGATTGTATACCGGCTTAAGTCATTTCCGCGGGCGGAATGGTAAGTATCCTTTTCATTTCTTCCCATCTTTTCCACTGTAATGACGGCGGAGGGCTTCAATTCTTCAATTATTCGTTTCCCCTCTTGAGCGGCCTGGTCCATTTCATAAGGAAAGTCCCTTATATGGATTGCCCCGGGAATGCCTTTGAAATCCTCATATTTATATACGGCAAGGCCTGCAGCTGTGCAGGTTGCCTTAAGGACATCCATCACCTCTTTTTCTGTAATAAACACAACCCGGGCCCCGATGCCATGATGAATGGCATATGCCAAAGCCACAGCACCCGGCGGCCCATCTGTTTCCCCAAGCGGAAAATACGGAGGGAAAACAAATCCTGTCGAAATGATCACTGTTGAGTCTTTCACCACCCGGGTCCGAATGGCATCCGCTGCGGATAGACAGAGTGGATTGCCCACCACCTTCCGACAAGCCTGGTAGATTTCCTCAATATGCCCGTGGGGGAGGGAGGGCAATTTCATGTTCATCTTCATCAAATGATCCACACTTTCTCCCAGATTCAATGTCGCTTCATCCATTTTTCTTACCCCCGTTTCGCATTTTTTCCATCATAATCTTGAGATGAATCCCTTTGTCAAGGCAAATAATTAGAGTGTTTATATTATCTCAGAAGGCAGTGATCCCGAAAGGGTTGATATATATGTTGCCGGCAGGCCGAATCGAACCGACAAGTCCCCAGGGGACACGGGATTTTGAGTCGATAATTTAAAAAAGGCGATTCCCCATCAAATTTAAGTAGTTAGATTACGAGCACTTAGAAGACCATATTGGATTAGCTTGGCTTATTTTGGAAAATTTTCGGTTAAGATGGTTACATTTTTAGTTACATTTATCCTTCACGATATTCTCGTTGATTTGAAGCTCCTTTCCCCTCTTAAGGCCCTGCGATTTTAGGATACAAGTTACCCAAATTTATTGCTCAAAATAACGCAATATTGTTAGAGCAACCGCCTTCACGTTTTCCACCAAAATATTAATAGGAATACATTCGTTGGCTGCATGAGCAACCAGCCCTTCCGGTGTCAACCCGGCGGCGTTCACACAAGGGATTCCTTCGTAAGCCAAGTAATGGGTATCGGTAGTCCCGATAGCAGCCACCTTACTGACAGGCCACCCTCCGTATTGTATTGGCCTGCCCACTAATTCTTCGTATGCAGCAGCAGTTGCTTTCACCAACGCATTATCTCTTGGTAGTAAGTATCCGGGCCTTCGGTCCCACACTTCAATAGTCGCTTTTATCGATGAGTCCTGTGACTGCAAACTATCTATCAGCCTACGCAAGTCGTCCCAAGCCTCCTCGGGATCATGCCCCGGTACGAGGCGAATATCTAACAAAATCTTACAACAATCAGGCTTCTGAGCCGATAGGGTTCCTGGCCAGCCACCCTCCACCCGCAACGCTTGCCAGAAGGATTTCCCGTAGACAGGGTGACCAGAATGTTTGGGCACTGAGGTATCCAGTGCCGCGAGGAATTTTCCGGCTTTATGGATCGCGTTGAGGCCTATGCCCGACCAGGGAGAAGCCCCTGCATGCGCATTCCGACCCTCAAAAGTGACAACCCCGAAAGTCCTCCCGGCCCACGACTCCATTATCATGGGCATCCCAAAAGGATCTCCGCTGAGGCACGCTTCAACCGATTTGTGGAGATTGGACTTGATGAACTGCTTAATGCCGATCATCTGGCCTTCTTCGTCAGCTACCAAACCAATGAGAACATCACCTCCCAACTCCACGCCTGCATCCAGTATTGCTTTGGCAGCCATCACCATTACGGCGCAGCCCCCTTTGTCATCCACACTGCCAACCCCATAAATGCATCCCTCTCGAATTTCAGCGGAGAAAGGGTCAACGATCCATTTTGCGCGGTCCGTAGTGTCAATTGTTGTGGTATCCAGATGAGCCGTCGTCATCAGAGTCGGCTTCCTTGCCTTCCCCCGCAGCCATGCCACTAGGTTCGCCCTTCCAGGATGGCTTTCAATCCCCTGTAAAAATACTTCCTTAAATCCCCACCTTCTTATATGATCCGCAATATACTCGGCAACTTTCTGTTCGTTAGCACTCATTGAAGGGATGCGAATCATGCCTTGAAGGAAAGGGGCCACTTCCTCTTTTTTGACAGCAGCGAGCACTTTCTTTTCCAAATTGGTCAGCATACCAATCTCCTATTATATTTGGTCGAAATTCGCAAATTCAGGCAGGATTACAATGACAAGCTACCCAGTGGTCAGTCGTAACTTCTTTCAAATCCGGCTCTTCCTCGTTGCATACCTTCTGAGCGAATGCGCACCGTGTGTGGAACCGGCATCCCTTGGGAGGATTCATGGGGCTTGGAGGGTCCCCCTGCAGTTTAATCCGTGTGAGAGATTCTTTGAAAGCCAAATCTTTTGCTGGCACAGCCGAAAGCAATGCTTTGGTGTAAGGGTGAACTGGGTTTTTGAAAATTAATCTTCGGGTTGCCTTTTCAACAATTTTGCCCAAATACATTACTCCGATATCGTCGCAGATATATTGAACGACGGCTAAGTTGTGAGATATAAAAAGAAAAGTTAATTCAAACTCACGTTGTAACTTTACCAGAAGGTTAAGAATTTGGGCTTGGATAGCCACATCAAGGGAGGAAACAGGCTCATCACAAACAATAAAGTCCGGGTTTGATGCTAATGCCCTTGCAATCGCGATTCTCTGGCGCTGCCCTCCCGAAAATTGATGTGGGTAAAGTTCAAATTGTTCCGGTCGTAATCCCACTCGGGAAAGGAGTTCTTCAACTCTTGCTTTTTGTTCATATGAAGTTCCTATTTTATGGACAACGAGTGGTTCGGCGACAAGCTCACGCGCTTTGCTTCTGGGGTTTAGGGAAGAATAAGGATCTTGAAAAATAATTTGCATATGCCGGCGCAGGCGCCGCATCTCCTCCCCCTGTAATCTTAGTAAATCTATCCCTTTCAGAAAGATCGATCCCGATGTGGATTCAATAAGCCTCAAAATGGAAAGCGCAACCGTAGATTTTCCACATCCGCTTTCTCCTACCAGTCCAAAAGTTTTGCCGCGTGCAACCTCAAAACTGACTCCATCAACGGCAAATACGGTTGGCGCTTTTGCAAAAAGATGCGGCTTCGGTAATTGATAATAAGTCCGAAGGTTTTCTAACTTAAGCATCGTTGATGTTTCCTTTTATTGTGCTCCAATAACTTGCCAGCAGAATACACGATGGGTATTTGTGATGAATGATATTTTTGGCATTTCCTGTCCGCATCGCATGTTGGAAAGACTACATCGATCAGAAAAAGGACAACCCAAAATTCGATCTGTCAAGGCAGGAACAACACCGGGTATTTCTGTCAGTTCGGCTCGAAGGGGGCCGGGATCCGCTTCAAGGTTTGGAATGCATTTAAGAAGCCCCTGGGTGTATGGGTGAATAGGATTTTGAATCACCTCTTTAACCAATCCTTCTTCGACTTTGCGCCCCGCATACATCACAATGACACGATGAGCGAGTTCAACAATAGTACCCATATCATGGGTAATCAATAATATTGAAGTATTCATTTCCTGTTGAATTTGTTTCAATACATCAAAGATCTGGGATTGAATCGTCACATCTAACGCCGTAGTGGGCTCATCTGCAATCAAGATACTTGGTTTGCAAGCAAGGGCCATGGCGATCATCGCCCGCTGCCTCATACCCCCCGATAATTGATGCGGGTATTCTCGCAATCGTTGATCCGGCGCCGGAATGCCCACAGAGCGAAGAATTGCAAGGGCTCGTTCGGATGCAAGCTCTTTGGAAGTATTTTCATGCCGTAAAATAACTTCGGCAATTTGATTCCCAATCGTAAAAACGGGATCCAAAGAGGTCATTGCTTCTTGAAAAATCATTGATATTTCCTTGCCTCGGATATCTTGGAGCCGTTTCTCACTGGCATTTGCAAGATTTTCACCTCGATAAATTATTTCGCCCTTTGCTATTTTCCCAGGTTGAAGCCCCATAATGGACAAGGCAGTCATTGTTTTTCCACAACCGCTCTCGCCGACGAGCCCCAAAGTTTCCCCTTTCCGCAACGAGAGACTCACATCATGAAGTACTCGAACCTTGCCTTGGCGTGTCGGAAAATCTAGACAAAGGTCCTTTATCTGGAGCAGAATATCATCATTCATAAAACCCTCAATTTGAGGTTCATCGCGTCATTCAGTCCATCCCCAATCAGACTGATGCTCAAAACGGTCAAGAATATCGCCACCCCTGGAAAGGTCACTGCCCACCAGGAGTCCCAAATGTAATTGCGAGATGCCCCGATCATGAATCCCCAGGTCATGACGTTGGGATCTGTCAGGCCAAGGAAGCTTAAGGCCGCCTCGAAAAGTATTGCGGAACCGATCGTCAAAGTGGTAATAACAATCAGCGGTGGGAGCGCATTGGGAAGAATGATCCGCCACATAATTCTTGAATTGGCTGCACCCGTTGCCCTTGCAGCCCTGACAAAATCTAATTCTTTGATCTGGAGAAAAGCCGCCCGGGTCAATCGGGCAGTACTGATCCAGTTTACGGAGCCAATTGCAATAACAACGGTAATGTAACTGGGAGAGAAAAGAGTTACGAGGACCATTGCGAGAAGAATCGGAGGAAGAACCTGAAAGAACTCAGTAACGCGCATTAGAAATAAATCGACTTTTTTCCCATAATAGCCCGCGAGCGTTCCTATAATTACCCCTATAACAACCGTACAGATGGTAGCCGCAAAACCTACCAACAGGGTAACTTTTGCACCGTAGATAATTCCGGCCAGAACATCTCGCCCCATATAATCACTGCCAAGAAAAAGATTTCCTCCCGGAGGGGTCATTGGCGTGGAGACAATTTCGAAAGGTTTCCCGGAATAAAGCAGGGGGCCAAAAATGGACCCAAAAACGATTAAGGCCCAAATAACCAAGCCTGCGATCGCCGCCTTATTCGCGGAAAACATGCTCCAAGCATCCCTCAAGCCAGAGACGGCTCCGATCCCAGTTATTTTTTCATCAATGGGCATTAATGCTCCCCCTTAATTCGAGGATCGAGTAATCGATATGATAAATCCGTAATGATATTCACAATTATTACGATGATGGCCGAGAAGAAAAGGATAGCTAACAAAAGGGGATGATCACGGCGTAAGATTGATTCATACGCAAGCTGGCCCATTCCCGGCCAATTAAAAACGGTTTCAACGATGATGGCTCCGCCAAAAACCATGCTAAACTGTAACCCGGCGATGGTAATTACAGGCAAAATCGCATTTTTCATTCCGTGTTTGTATACGACAACCCGCTCGCTGAGGCCCTTTGCTCTCAGCATTCGCACGAAATCCGATCCCAGGACATCCAGCATACTTGCCCTCATTAGCCGACTATATTGAGCCAGAAAAACAATAGCCAAAGTGAAGGCCGGCAAAACTAAATGATGCAGGAAATCCAGGGCCTGTATGATTGACCCTCCAGTCAAAGCAACCGTGCGAATGCCAAAACTCGGAAACAATGGAAGAAGGTAGGCAAAAAGAATCAGAAGCATGATCCCAACCCAAAAAACGGGCGCCGCAAAACCTGCAATGGATCCAACGGTTACCAAGCCGCTAAACCACCCTTGCGGATTCTGAGAGGCAATGGTTCCGAGAATAATTCCTAAAATTATGGCCATCAATAAGGCAGTAATAGATAAAGACAGGGTTGCCGGGATTCTTTGCAGAATCAGCTGAGTCACAGGCTGGTTATAATAAAAGGAGGTTCCCATATCACCTCGGGACATACGCCCCAAATATATGAGAAATTGTTCAGGTATGCTTTTGTCAAGCCCATAGGCGGTTCGGATGGAGGCCATAATCTCCTGTGTGGCTCCCCCCATCTCTCCAGCAAGCATTTCGGCCGGATCCCCCGGAGCTATATGAATAAGGATGAAATTCAGGAGAATGACGGCAAAAACTAAGATCAAGCCATAAACGGTACGGCGGAGCACCAAAGTAAAAAAAGCCATAAAGCACAACTCCATAGCACGGTAGATGAACAGAAGGCCACCTTCGAGGCGGCCTTCTGTTACTCGATCTTCTTATTTGGGCTCCTTCACCCAGAAAACTTCATCAAAAGGACCCATGGCGCCCCAGACCGTTAAGGGCGGATTTCCAAGATCCCTGTGGTAAAGGGTATGGTAGGGAAGTTCAAAAGTCCAGGCAACGGGAAGCTCTTGCGTTACCATTTTTTGAAACTCAGCATACAGCGCTTTACGTTTCACAAAATCCTTCTCCATCGATGCTTTTTCCAGGATCTCGTCGACCTTGGGATTACAATAACCCTGGGTATTCGACCACATGACACCCTTTTTGATGTTGCTGCAGATATAAGTCCTGTGAACCCCGATCACGGGATCCGGGTAGTTGAATACCGTGTCGATGGTAAGATCAAAATCCCAGTTACTGATTCGGCGCGTCCAGGTCGGAAAATCGGGACTGGTGCGGAGTTTTACGTCGATCCCGACGGGTTGCAACGCTTCGCGAATATACTCGGCGATATTCTTTTGAACTTCAGGGCTTGTCGGTTCATAGTCCATCATGAGAGAAAAACGAATTCCTTTATCCTTCCTGGGATAGCCGGCCTGGTCCAGCAATTTATTGGCCTTATCAAGGTTCAGGTCATATTTTTCAACGTCCCCGGAATAGAAGGGGCTCCCATGATGCAAGGGCCCTGTCGCCGGAGCCGATCGACCCATGTGAAGTTTTTGATTTATGAATTTGCGGTCAATCGAATACGAAATAGCCTGCCGAACCTGGATATCGTCAAGTGGCTTATTCCGCACATTGAAGGCGACCCAACTGAGAGGGCCTATCGCCTCATAACCCTTCCGCGTTACCTTGATATGATCAAGCTTTTCCAGGCGATCGATATCACGACTAATAGCCGCATAGGCCTGGTAATGCGTCCTTTGACGTTCCAGGGAAATCGCAACGGAGGTGGGGTCTTTCATAATATGGAAAATGAGTCTATCCAGATAAGGTCTTCCCGGAATAAAGAACTTGTCATACCGGTCTAAAATGAGATATTCCCCTGGCTTGTAATCGCTGAATTTGAAGGGCCCGGAACCAACCGGCTTGATATTCGCGGGATGCGTGCGAATGGGTTCGGGGCTGCTGTAAACATGCTTGGGAATGATCGACATCAAGACCGGCGACAGGCTTGGCAACAAAGAAGGGGTCGGCTTGTTCAATTTAAAAACTGCCGTGTGAGGGTCCGGCGTCTCTACCCGGTCAACGGCGCCGAACATGGCCACGCCAAAGGGATGATTTTTTTTGACTGTTTCGAGGGAAAAGGCTACATCTTCGGACGTAATCGGCTTCCCATCATGGAACGTGGCATTATTGACCAGGCGGAAGGTCCAGGTCAATCCATCACTGGATGTTTCCCAGCTCTTTGCAAGATACGGTACAGGTTGAAATTTTTCATCGAGGCGAATCAACCCCGCGAAAATTTGAGCCCCGGGAACCATCGTTGCCACTCCCGATTGGATTGCAGAATTTAGGTGAACAAATTGAGAATGGACGATGGATAAGGTGCCCCCCTTTTTGGGGGTGTCGGCAAAACTTCCTAAAGGCACCGTAAATAGGAGTAGTAATCCAAGACCCAGAACCAGTGAAAATTTGATGCTTTTTGACATTTTCTCCTCCTTTTTTAAATTCCCTATCTACAAATCGAGACCAAAAAAACGCCTTAACGTTTTATGCTTTATAGACCGTCTTCCCTCCCACAATGGTCTCAGCTATCTTTATTTCTCTTATTTTTATTGGATCTACAGCGAGAGGATCTTCTCTTAGGATAACGAAATCTGCCAACTTGCCCGGCTGAATCGATCCTTTGATTTCTTCTTCAAAATTCTGCCAGGCTGCATCTATGGTCACAGCCCGTAGGGCTTCCTCAACAGTCAATCGGTATTCCGGTCCTAAGATCTCTCCATTACGTGTCACCCGATTTACGGCAGCAAAGACGCAAAAGAGTGGAGAAGCTGGAGTTACCGGGCAATCGGAATGAATACTGAAACGGATTCCCCTTTTCTTTGCAGATTGCAACGGACTTATCCGCCTTCCTCGCTCCGGGCCGATAAATATGGATTTATGTCGATCCCCCCAATAAAAAGTATGGGAGACAAAAAAGGAAGGGCTCACTCCCAATTCGGCCATCGTATCCAGTTGATCTTCCCGAGCCATCTGGCAGTGTTCGATCCTGTGCCGGGCATCGGCCCGGGGAAATTCCTTTTGAGCCAGACGATAAGCATCAAGAATAGAGTCGATGGCTGCATCTCCATTCCCATGGGCAGCCACCTGAATGCCCTCCCTGTGGGACTTAGACACCATCGGATTTAACTGATTGGAGGAAGTGACGGGATATCCCCGGTAGCCGGCATCCCCTTTAAAAGGGGTATGGTAGGGTTTTGTCAGCCAACCCGTGTACCCTTGAATCGATCCGTCAACTATGATTTTTGCCGGTCCGATCTTCAGCCTGGAGTCTCCAAAGTTCGTGAGAAAGGCGGGGCCATCCCCTCCGCAGCTTAACAGAAAGTCAACCCCCACCATCATGGTGATTCGAATCGGCAGTTTGCCTTGGGCGATGGATCTCTGATAGGCCACAATTTCAGTTCGGTCCCCTCTGGGAAAAATCACCCCGGCATCATAGCTCGAAGTCACTCCCACCTGGAGAAATTGCTGGGCCGCTACGGCGAGCCCCTCTAACCGTTGCTCCATGGTCGGGGGGGGAATCCATTTGCCCACTAACATCTGGGCAGGCATTTCCTCAAGGACACCGTCTGGTTGGTTGGTTTTCGGATTAATCCGAATCACACCGCCGGACGGCTGTGGGGTAGCGCGGGTGATCCCTGAAATTTCCAGGGCTTTAGAATTCGCCACGCTCAGGTGCCCGGAGGTATGGATGATCCAAACCGGATTCTCTTTTGAGACCTCGTCCAAATCCTCCCGGGTTGGGTGCCTCTGCTCGGATAGTAAGGTATCATCATATCCCCGTCCGCAGATCCACTCCCTCTTCAAGGCGCGGCCTGCTTTTTCCCGCAATACCTCAATTAGATCCTTAATTTTCGTAACTGGACCCAGAGGGGGACTCTGCAGATTGGCATACAAGAGGGAGGAGATTCCTACGACAGAAAAGTGATTATGCGGCTCGATAAATCCAGGAAGCAAAGTCTTACCGGCCAAATCGATTCGCTCCGTATCTGGACCTGCGAGGTTTAAAGTTTCTTGGTTTAATCCAACCGCGGCAATTCGATCCCACTTAGTAGCAACGGCCTCTGCCAAGGGGCAGGATTTGTCCATGGTGATAATTTGTCCCCCCCAAAAAATTCGATCCGGGTGAATCCCATTTAAAACAGACATCATTCCTCCCATTGTTTGCAAACCTAAAGGGTGAAAAAGGAACAGACCATCCTACATGGGTCATTCTATTCTATTATATGGTGGAAATGGATCCAAAACGACATCAAACAACCTCTGCATCCGCAATTAACAAAGCCTTATCAAAAACCTCCATGGCCCAGTCGATCTCACTTTTTTCTATGGTCAGTGGCGGGGCCAGCATAATGACGCTCACCGATCCGGGAAGACAGTAAACCCCTTCCTTCATCGCCTCGGCCAGGACCTTCATCTTGGCGGTTGGCTGCCTCGGCCCTTCGACCAGGCCGTCGTGAATTGGCTCTTTCGTCTTGCGGTTCTTCACGAGTTCCAGACCCACAAATAGGCCCTTCCCCCGCACATCCCCGATGCAGGGGTGCTTTTCCTGAAGCTCCTTCGCCTTGGCCAGAAGATACTTCCCCATTTCCGCTGAACGCTCGATAAGCCCATCCTCCCGGTAAGCCTCGATGGTCGCAACCCCGGCGGCCATGGCCAGCGTGTGCCCGCTGTACGTATGCCCGTGAACCCAAGGATTGGTTTCGAATTTCTCCGCCACTCCCGGACGGACACTCGTGGCCCCCAGAGGTACATATCCGCTCGTGATCCCTTTCGCCATGGTGATAACATCGGGAACCACTCCCCAATGTTCGATGGCAAACCATTTTCCGGTCCGCCCGAAGCCGGACATCACCTCGTCGCACATCATCAAGACTTCGTACCTGTCGCAGATCTCCCGAATCTTCTGCCAGTATCCGTCCGGCGGGACGACGATCCCGTTGGAGCCGACAATGGGTTCGGCGATAAACCCCGCCACCCGCCTCGCCCCGCCTTCGAAATGGATTACGTCCTCAACGTGCTTGGCACACTGCAAGTCGCAGCCCGGGTAGGTCTGGCCAAAAGGACAACGGTAGCAGTAGGGGTCCAGGCAATGGACGACACTGGGAATGGAGGGTTCGCAGGCCCAGTTGCGGTAATCGTTGGAAAGGGCCATGGCGCCCATGGTTGAACCGTGGTAGGCGCGGTAACGGGCGATGATTTTTTCTTTGCCGGTCGCCATGCGCGCCAGCTTGATGGCTCCTTCGTTCGCCTCGGCTCCGCTGGTGGAGAAGAAGGTCTTCCGGATATCCCCGGGGGTGATTTCCGCCAGGAGTTTGGCCAGCCGGGCCTTGGACTCGGTGGCAAAAGGGGAGGCGGTCGTCGGCAGCTTTTCGGCCTGGCGGGAAATGGCCCGGACGACCCTTTCATCCGCATGGCCGAGGTTGCTAAAAACGAACATGGAGGTGAAGTCCAGGTATTTTTTGCCCGCGGGATCATAAAAATAATTCCCTTTGGCATGGTCGATCACCACCGGGTTCAAACCCTTCTGGGCGACCCAGGGGTAAAGGACATACCCGGTTTCATATTGACGGATGGTCTCCGCAGTCAAATTATTTTCAGTTGTTGGCATAATCGAGTCTCCTTATGAGGTGATAGGTTGATAATGAACGAGGAAGCTTATAGATCTGAGTCGCCTCTTCGCCGATTTACCTGAAATTCAAAAAGATCTGCGAGGTAATATTCGCGTGCATATAAAACGGGTCTTTGTTCCGGATTTAAATCAATGGTTTCGACCAGCATAAAGGGTGTATTTCGGGACACTTTCATGATTTCCGCAAGCTTTTCGTCAGCCAAGATCGGTTTTAAAGCACAACTGCCTTGTTCAGATTTCTGACCGCATACTTCGCGCAAGAAATGATAGATGGAAAATAATAAGTAATCCTTGAATCGTTCTTCACAATCGGGGGGCACAAGCAAAGCGGGAAAATAATCGAGGGAGTACATGGCGAACTGGTCTCCGATTTTTCTCACTCGTTCCACTTTCCAGACTTCTGCTCCCGGAGGTGTTTGTAGTTTTTCGGCGACTCTCCCTGTCGAAATAATTTTGCCGTAATCCGCCTTGACAATCTTATGCGCTAAACCGGCCCTCTTAAACATGGTAGATATGGACAAAATTGTGGAAAGATCCTGAACCGGCATAGTCTTTTTGTCTCGGACGAATGTTCCGGAACCTTGGCGGCGAAACAGGATCCCGTCTTCTGACATGACGCGGAGGCCTTCACGCAAGGACACCCGGCTTATACCAAACTCCCGAGCCAATTGGTCCTCCGAAGGGAGCTTGGATCCTGGAGGATATTGTCCTTCCTGGATGCGCTTCATCAGGACGTCGATAACATCTAAATAAATTGGTTTTCGTCCAATCTGCACCTTAACCTCTTTCTTTGGAAGGCCCTTTTCTCGGGAAAATTCTTAAAATCAAAATTTGTTAGACATTATACGACTATTCAATTATCCCATTTCATAATGACTGTCAAGAGAAAAATTAAAGATCAATTTCACTTTTTGTTTCAAAGAGATCCCCCGATATCCCCCCTTCTGAGGAGGAGGCACCATTTATGTGATACCTATTCCAATTAGCAAATACGAACTTCTATCTATTTCTTCCATCCATCCAGGCGTCATACTGGCCTCCCATTGCCACCAAACGATAACGAGGGAGATTGCCAGATAACGGTATAGAACGCCAGATAACACCAAAGAAGGGTTGGACGAGACCCTTTGTCTGGCCATTGCCAGTTTGGGAAGCGCTCATAAGTCAAAAGTCGAGCCTCAGACCATTTCGGGTTTAAGAACCCAGTCAACTGCCCATCTTCCGGGATCTTTCTTTACCAAACACAAGATCGCGCTGTATCGAAACAGGACTGCCCTCCTCGCTTCGTTGCCACAAACAAGAAAAGAAGCAAGCTTCTCCAGGAATGGCAGGTGGCCGACAATCATAAAGTCCTCCTCCTCTCTGGATATCCGTTCGACCCACGGACGGACGTCATCGTTTGGATTGAGCCCTTGGCCAAGCTGAACAGGCAGATCCAAAACCCTCGCAATAATCTCTGCGGTCTGCTCGGCCCTCTTCTTCCCGCTGCGATAGACCCTTGAAGGATGAATGTCCAACCTTTTTGCGGCGCCAGAGATTTTCCTGGTCTCCTCTTCTCCCTTGAATGTAAGTGATCGTTCGGGATCTTCCGCCTCGGACTTGGCCTCTCCGTGCTGCACGAGATAGAGTTTCATAAACATCATCCTCCCTTTAAGACAGCATACCCACCTAAACGCTCTGCTCTAATTTCAAACTGATAGCATGAGATTCTATTACAACCAAAGCCTCAGATATCCATCAGGAGAGAGGCTGGTCGCGAGCATTACCATGTTAATGTCGCGATGCGCTATCCAGCTTTCAGCCTCCTGGTTTTCGTTCTGGAGCCAGAACTCGTCGATAGCCTCTTTGAGCGTCTCATAACGACTCAGGGCATTCATTCGCACCCACAGATCATGCTCTTTGACAAATGTGTGCTCATTTCGTTCAACCAGTCCTGCCAGACTCTCCAACATTCCCAACCCGATTGACAACCCTAGTTCCCGGAAGGCAAGGCGGTAATCGGCAGGAAGGTTCAAAATCTTTTCCCTGGCGAACGCTTTGAGGCCTACCAGAGAAGTGTCCAGCAGGGTGCCGAGCAGACCGGTCCGGGTCAGATAGCCTTTCACCATCAACTGCGCCACTCGGAAGGCATCTGACAGAAGGCCGCCTATGCCAAGGGGATCATCACTGACCCAGCTTTTCCCTTCGCACATATCGGTCAAGTCCATAATCTCAGCCCTCAGGTCCTCCGTTAATTGTTCGGGATCCCCGGCGGCTGTCGCCTGAAGCTGGCTGTAGGTAATGAGCCCGTCGAGAGGGTCATGGAGCCCCATGGATGGCACAAGGGGATAGGAGAGATCTATGCTCAGCTTCCAGTACATGCGCTTCTGATTGCCAGAAGACGGCGCGTAGACAAATTTGTTATGCGCCGTTCTTGCCATCTCTATTGCCCATCTGTTGTAAGTGAAACCCCCCGTGACATTCGTGACGCGGTTGAGGGCATGCATCCACTTCGTCAAATAATGATAGTATTGGCCATCGCGATCCCATTCCAACCGTTCATCAAAAGGATCGCTGAGCCTCCGTTCCTTCAATTGCTTGCCTATCCTCAACCCTCCTTTGGTGGGATGTAGCCTGCCCTCCTTCTCATCAAATCCGCTGATCCAACCTGTGCGGGGGTCGTCGTGGCGGTGCCGTCCGAGTATGCTGTGCACCTGAGCAACAAGATGCAGTGCCAGGTCCTTGAATTTCTTGTCCCCGGTCTCCTGATAGAGGCCGAGAAAGTTGCAAACCGCGAAAGCATCGGTCCATAAGTAGCGCCGTGGGGTTTTGTTTGCCAGTGACAGTCCGGTCAGGCGGGCAAATTCGGACATGATTTTTTTGACTAAAGACGTCGATGTTCTTTGTTTCATCGTTTTCTCTCCGCGGCCCTTGCTTCAGTCTCAACCTAACAGCCAAGGGATCAACAGTTCCATTTCCTTTACCTTAACCCAGTCTACCATGAGCCCTTTTCTCTCCCATACATCCCTTCATACCAATCACCCTGTCAGCAGATAATGCCAGATAAGGCTTGAATGAGACCCCTAGTCTGACCATTGCCATTTAGGGAAAGCCTCTGCCGGTTCCTCATAACGCCCAGTAACGACCGGCAATGAACTGGATCAGGTAATCGTTTCCGCACTGTACCGGGCGATCAGGCCTGTCCGGACAGCGTACCGGTACACGCGGGTAAAGAACCAGCAGGCGAGACAAATGTAAAAGGCTGCAAGGCATCCGGCGACGAGGAGAGCATAGCCTGAAATCACGCCTCCCGAGAGGATGGTCCTCATGGCTTCAAAGACGTAAGACGGCGGCAACACTTGGGAGAGAACCTGCATCCACCAAGGAAGGACCGAAACCGGATAGAAAACTGCGGCAAAAGGGGAGAGGAGAGGGGGAATGGGCCAGACAAACCATTCCGCCGAGGGCCCAAGGCGGAGCACGACGGCGCTGCCGAAAATGCCAAGAGCGATCCCGAAGAGAAAAAGCACGAGGAGGAAGGGGAGAA
>Ga0316601_100000343_pt1 | contig 19337 bp, 15 predicted proteins | sample OWC_soil_day5_no_FD_207663 | JGI IMG/M metagenome (GOLD analysis project Ga0316601, IMG submission 207663) | Wetland soil microbial communities from Old Woman Creek delta, Ohio, United States - OWC_soil_day5_noCT | ecosystem: Environmental > Terrestrial > Soil > Wetlands | place: USA: Ohio... | reverse complement strand
CTGGAAGCGCAAGGGGCCGCGGTTCGACAACCGGCTCGTCGGCGCGCTCGGCGCCGATCGCTGGCACGCGGAGATCGGCCTCGATCAGGACGTCAACGGCGCGAGCCACAGCTTCCAGCTCCGCGATGATCTCCGGGTCGAGCTGGCGCGCTACCTCCAGCTCCGCGCCGGCGGTGCGCTCGAGCTCGCGGACATCACCGTCCACGCGCTGTCGATCCTGCCGCCGACCGAGGGCCTGCCGCCCGGGCGCATCGACCAGCTCCCGATCCGCCAGATCGACGAGCGGTTCGACGCCAACTACGCGGCCGCCTACGTCGCGGCCGACGTGATGCCGAGCCCCGCGACGATCCTGACCGCGGGGCTGCGGGTCGACGGGTTCGCGCACCTCGGCGAGGTCCGCGTCCTCCCGCGCGGGCAGCTCCGCCATCGCAGCGGGCCGTTCACGCTGACCGCCGCGCTCGGCCGCTACGCGCGCGATCTCGATCAGGCCGAGGGCATCTCGCGCACGCTCGAGCCCGAGCTCGCGACCCAGGCCACGCTCGGCGGCGCGCTCGAGGTCGCCGAGGGAGTCACCGCGTCACTCGGTGGGTTCTACACGCGGCGTCGCGATCTCGTCGTCGAGGATCCCGCCGCGGGCGCGCTGCCCTACCGGACCGGCGGCACCGGTTCCTCGACCGGGTTCGAGGCGCTGCTCCGCGCCCAGCGCGGCAAGTTCTTCGGCTGGCTCGCGTACACGTTCTCGCGGTCGACGCGCCGCGACGCACCCGACGCCGCCGGGCGCGCGTTCGCGTACGACCAGCCGCACCTGGTGTCGGCGGTCGCCTCGTACCAGGCCGGTGCGTGGCGGCTCGGCGCACGCTGGCAGCTCGCGGCGGGCTTGCCGTACACCGAGATCACGGGCGCGACCTACTCCGAGGCGCTCGATCACTACATCCCCGGGTTCGGCCCCGCACTCGCCGCGCGCCACGCCACTGCGCATCAGCTCGATCTGCGGGTGGAGCGCACGTGGCAGCGTCGCGGGTACCGGATCGCCGTGTTCGCCGATCTCGGCAACGTCTACCGGAACCCGCGCGTGCTCCGCTACCAGTACAGCGATGACTTCATGTCGAAGCGGCCGGTCAGCGACATGCTGCCGCTGCCGTCGATCGGCGTGCGCGGCGAGTTCTGACCCCGCGCGCCGGTGGTCACGACTGGCCGGTTCGCATCAGCGAGCGCACGTGGAGCATCCTCGCGTGTGGTACCTCGGCGCTGGTCGTGTCACCGCACAGCCGCGCGCGCTGATCGAGGCGCGCGGCACAGGTCCGAGCGCACGTGACGTCGCAGGGTGCACGGAACCTCGAGCACGCATCGATCAGCATCCCGAACGGATGCGACTGGTACTCGACCAGCTCGAGGTGGGCGGTCTCCGGGCAGGTCAGCAGCTTGGACGCCATGCGGAGAGGATGTGCAGCGGGCAGGCCAGCGGAGGGCGATGCAGGTTCTGCGCGGCCCCGGTCGAAGGCGCAGCGTGTGCGTGAAATCGACCTGGCGGGCCCGGGTTTCGCCACACGCCGGACGCTCGGCGACGTGCGACATGGGGCGTGAGCTCTCCACCCGCGCCCCCGGATCCGGCGTCAGATCGGGGACGGCGAGATCGTCCCGCCGAGCGAGCCGGGCGCGACCTGGAACACGCGGACCACGCCCGCGCCGCCGCCGCCGCCACCGCCGCCGCAGTAGTCCTGCATCGCGGTGCTCCCCGCCTGCGGCGCCGCGCCTTGCGCGAACCCCGCCCCGCCGACCCCACCGCCCCCCGTGCCTCCGGTCCCGCCGGCTGCCGGGAGGGTGGCCGCGGTCGGATCGGCGCCGGGGCCTCCGTTGTTGGCCACGTCGTCGCCGTTGCCGCCGCCGCCGCCGGCGCCGTTAGCGTGGATCGCGCCGGTCACGCCGATCATCGGTGCATCGAGTCCGACCATCCCGCCCGAACCACCCCCGCCCGCGCCGCCGCCACTGTCAGCCCCGGCGCCTCCACCGGCGCCGCCTGCACCCGAGGCGCGAACGGTCCCGCTGATCGTGATCGAGCTGGCGATCGCGTAGAAGGCGCCGCCGCCGGCCCCGCCCGCGCCGGCCCCGCCGCCCCCTGCGCCGGCCCCGCCCGTGCCGCCCGCACAGCCACCGAGCACCCGGGTCGGGATCATCGCGGCTCCGCCGGTGCCGCCACTCGTGGAGCCGCGGCCGAGGCCACCGCTCGCGCCCGCGCCGGCGAAGCCCCCACCGCCGCCGCCGCCCCCGCCGCTCGGCGGCGCGTTCGCCCCGGTGCCGTTGACGCCCGCGGTGCAGATCGCGCGCGCGCCCGGGCCGGTCGAGCCGCCGCGATGACTCGACACGTCGATCTCACCGGCGACGATCAGCGCGCCGGTCGTGACCACGACCAGGGGGTTCGCGCCGCTCGCCACGATCTTGCCGGACGCCTGGACGGTGATCGCTTGCCGCGCGAGGACGCACAGCGACGGGCCACCGGCCTGCGCGACGATCTGCGTGCACTGGTTGGCGCCGACCAGGTTGGTGTCGATCGTCAGCGTCGACGAGACGGTCAAGGTCCCCGTCGGAGCCTGGGCCAGGCAGAGGTTCTGGACCAGGCCCGTGCCGTGGCAGGACATCGCCGCGTCCGCCGACATCGCCGCGTCGATCATGGGCGCATCGGTCGAGGTCGCGTCGTCCGCGGCGTCCGGCGACGACGCGGCGTCGACCTCGCCGTCGCCGCTCGCGCAGGCAAACCCGCCGGCGGAGGCTCGACACGTCTGGCCCGCGGGGCAGTGATTCGTGGCCGGATCACACGCCACGCCGGTCGGGATCGTCGGCGAGTAGCACCCCACCGACAGCCCCACGAGCAGCGCCACCGACCTCATCGCGTCGATGATAGCCCGGGTGCCGGGCGCCGCGGGCGGCTTCTGCCGCCGGGGCGAGCGCACGATCACCGGCCGTTCCCGGTACCATCCCGGGGTGAGGGGAGCGTCGCCTTCCGGGGATCGGACGGTCACCGTCGCCGGCGCCGCCGACGAGGTGCGGACGGTGAACGCGCTGCCGCCCGGGTCGGCGGAGCGGCGCGCCGGCGCGACGCCTCCCCCGGCCCACGTGTCCCAGCAGTTCGCCGTCGCGACGCTGCGCGACGAGGAGATCCAGACCGCGCGCGTGATGATCCGGGTCGGCCGCCTGGTCGCCGTCGCGTGCCTCGCGGCGCTGCCGTTCCTCGGCGGGAACGAGGCGCTCCGGATCGCGGTCGCGATCGCGATGGTCCCTGCGATCGGCGTCGGCTACTGGGTGGATCGCCGGATCCGTGACTCCGCGCGGTACGGCGAGGCGACGATGGTGATCCTCGCCGCGTCGGTCGCACCGGCGGCCCTGGCCGCGGTCCTCTACTTCGGGATCTTCTCGGCCGCGCAGCTGTTCCCCGCGCTCGCGCTCTATTTCTTCAGCCGCCGCGAACGGTTCGGATCGGCGCTCGCGTTCTACGTCGCGAACGCGCTCGCGCAGGCGGCGTTCGCGGCCGCGATCATCTCGGGGCTGGTCTCCGATCCCGGGCTGTTCCACAACGAGCTCCCGGTCGGCGAGCTCCTGCTCGGCCACATGCTGATCCAGGTCGGCGACCTCGGGGCGTTCCTGCTCGGCCGGCACTCGCACCGCGCGGCGCGCGAGGCGATCGCGAAGATGCAGCACGCGATGCTGCTCGCCGCGCAGCGCGAGGCGCTGCTCCACGAGGCGCGTCAGGATCTCGATCGCGCGCTGCGCATCGACAGCGCCGGGCGCTATACGGATCAGACGCTCGGGTCGTACCGGCTCGGCCAGGTGATCGGCCGGGGAGGGATGGGCGAGGTCTACGACGCGTGGCATGTCGACTCGGGCGACGCGGCGGCGGTCAAGCTGCTGGTCCAGCGCGAGCTCGGCAACCCGCACAGCGTCGAGCGGTTCCTGCGCGAGGTGCGCGCGGTCCGGACGTTGACGTCGCCCCACGTCGTGCGCGTCCTCGACGCGTCCGCCGAGACCGACCCGATCCCGTACCTCGTGATGGAGCGCCTGACCGGCCACGATCTCGCCCACCACCTGCGCAGCGGTCGGATCCCACCGGAGGGGCTGGACGAGATGCTCGCGCAGGTCGGCGCCGCGGTCGAGGAGGCCTGGGAGCACGGCATCGTTCACCGCGATCTCAAGCCGCAGAACCTGTACCTCGCCGATCGCCCGGGGCGGCCGGTGTGGAAGGTGCTCGATTTCGGCGTCGCCGCGCTCGCCGAACATTCGGGGACACTCACCCAGGGGCACGTCGTCGGCACGCCCGCGTACATGGCGCCGGAGCAAGCGCGCGGCGAACGCGTCGACTTTCGTGCGGATGTCTACGCGCTGACAGCGATCGCGTATCGCTGGTTGACCGGGAGACCCGCGGTCGCCGGCCGCGATCTCCATACCTCGATCTACCAGGCCGTCCACGTCATGCCGCAGCGCCCGAGTGCGTTCGCCGACCTGCACGCCGATGTCGATGCGGTGCTCGCGATCGGCCTGACCAAGGATCCGGCGCTGCGCTGGGAGCGGGTGAGCGAGCTGCGCAGCGCACTGCGGTCCGCGCTCGTCGGCGAGCTCGATCCTGCGATCCGCCGTCGCGCGATCGACGTCCTCGCGCGTCATCCCTGGGGTGCGGTGCGCGCGTCCGGGAGCGCGGGTCGCTAGCTCCTCACTTCAGCGACCCGGCGACTCCTCGACGTTCCTTCTCGAGCTGCTGCACGCGCTGCTGCAAGCGGAGGTTCGACTGCCGGATGTCCTCGAACATCGCGCGGGTCTCGTCGACAAGCCGCTGCATGCCACCGCGTTCGCGCTCGAGCGCCTCGACCGCGAGCTCGAGCTCGGCGTTGCTGACCTCGTGGTCCTCGCGCGAGCTCTTGAACTCGGCCGACGTCTTGAGTGCGGCGAGCTCGGCCGTCTTCTTCGCGAGCTCGGCCTCGACGCGGCGCTGCTCCTCGAGCTTGACCTCGGCGCTCTTGGTCGTGACCTGGGCCTCGGCGGCGCGCCGCCGCGCGGCCTCGGCCTCGAAGTCGGCGAGCCGGCGTGCGGACTCGGTCTCCGCGGCACGCGCGCGCTCGGCCTCGGCGTCCGCGGCGCTCGCCTTCTGGTGCGCGAGTTGCTCGGCGTTCGAGATCCGCAGCACTGCGATCGCGCCGAGGGCGATCACGCAGAGGAGGACAGCGAACACCGTCGCGAACGCCACGATCCGGCGGCGCCGCCCGCGCGCGTGCTGGCGACGGACCTGGGTGAGATACGCGCGCTCGTTCGCGGCGAGATCGAGATCGAGATCGTGACGATCGGCGAGCGCGATCGCCTCGAGCGCCGGGGCGCCGCGCCAGACGAGATCGCTCGCCTGATCGTGCTCGCTCCACGTGCGCGCCGCCTGGCGCAGCTCGCCGAGGAAGGCGCGCAACGCGTGACTGTCTTCGAGCCAGCGCTGGAGCATCGGCCACTCGGTGATCAGCGCCTCGTGGATCATCTCGACGCTGGTCCCCGCCGTCGGATCGCTGTGGACGTGGACGAGCCGTGCGCGCACGAGCTGGTCGAGGATCCGCGCGACATCGGCCTCGTCCTCGCCGAGCGACAGCAACTCGGTGCGATCGACGACCGCGCGCGTGCCCTCCGGCGTGACCAGCCGCTTCAGGAGCGCGCGCAACAGCGGCTGATGCTGCGGTGGCACTTCGCCTGCGACCTCGTCGGCGTGACGCGCGAACGCGCCGGCGACGCCGCCCATCGCGTCGTAGGAAGCGAGGGTCAGCAGCTTGCGCTCGCGGTCGCGCGCATCCCAGAGCTTCGTCGCTGCGAACTGGAGCAGGGGCAGGGCACCGCGGCTCGTCGCGGTCTGCACGATGTGCTCGATGATCGACTCCGCCTCGAACTTGTACCCTGCGAGCTGCGCCGGACGGATCAGCGTCTCGCGCAGTGTGTCGCGATCGGGCGCAGACAGGAAGAACAGCCCGCGCGACAGCGCCGCGAGGAACTGCGTGTGACCCGCGAGCCGATCGAGGAAGTCGGCGCGCATCGAGAGCACGACGCGCACCGGCGAGCTCGGGTCATCGGCGGCGCCGAGCAGCGCGGCGAGGAACGCCTCGCGCGCTGCGGGATCATCGGATAACGTGAACAGCTCCTCGAGCTGGTCGACGACGATCAGGACCTTGGTCCCGTCGCGCGCGGCCTGCCGGCGCAGCACCTCGCCGAACTGCCCGGGCGCGTCGTGGAGCCTCCCGACGACCTCGGTGACCTCGCCGGGATCGACCGCCTCGTCGACGAGGACATTGGCGAGGCTCGTCAGCGGCGCGCGACCCGGGCGGAGCACGCGGACGTGCCAGCTCGTCCCGGTCGCGCGCACCGCGGGGATCAGGCCCGCGTGGACGAACGATGACTTGCCGACGCCCGACGGACCGATCACCGCGAGCAGCGGCCAGCTCTCGAGCTGTGCGAGTGCGGCCCGGATCTCGCCCGTGCGGCCAAAGAAGTACTTGGTGTCATCCTCTCCGAACGACGACAGGCCGCGATACGGGCAGGCGTCCTCGTCGACCCGCTCGCCGGTCGGCCGCAGGAACGCCTGCAGATCGGCGGCGAGCTGCGCTGCGTTCTGGTAGCGCTTCGCCTTGTCCATCTGCAGACAGCGATCGACGATCTCGACCAGCGGTCGCGGTAGCTCGGGGGCGCGCGTGCCGATCGACGGTAGCGGCGTCGCGACGTCGGTCATCCGCGCGTGCAGCTTGACCGGATCGCCGGTGCCCGCGGGGTGGACGCCCGTCAGCGCTCGCCAGAACAGGATCCCGATTGCCCACAGATCGGAGAGCTGATCGACCTCGCCCACGCCCCATTGCTCGGGCGACATGTACGGCAGCGTGCCGACGATCCAGCCCTGACCAGAGAACGTGACATAGGTCGTTGGCTCGACACCGTCGCCGGGACCGTCGCTCTCCGCTGGCTCGCGGCCGATCGCCTCGACGGGAGATCCGAACAGCTTCGCGATCCCGAAATCGAGGACCTTCACGACCCCGCGCTCGGTGACGAAGATGTTTCCCGGCTTGAGATCGCGGTGGACGATGCCGTGCGCATGGGCGCGCTCGAGAGCGTGCGCGACCGGAACCATCAGCTCCGCGAACCGGCGCGGCTCGACCTTCTCGGTCAAGAGCTCGGTCAGCGTCTTGCCCTCGAGGTACTCGAGCACCATGAACGGCAACCCTTGATGCTCGCCGACCTCGAAGATCGTCACGATGTTCTCGTGCGTACACAGCGCGGTCGCGCGCGCCTCGATCAGGAACCGACCGACGAAGCTCGGGTTGTCGTCGAGCAGGAACTTGATCGCGACCTTACGTCCGAGCTTGGTATCGCGCGCGAGGAACACCTGGCCCATGCCACCGCGCGCGAGCTCGCGGATCAGTCCGAACCGGCCGACCTGCTGGTTGCGCGCGATCTCGATCGGCGCGTGCGACTTGGACTTCTTCCGGGCCGGCGGAGCGGCCGGCGCGGACGCCTGCGGGTCGACCGGGAGTCGCGCCGTATCTGCGGTGTTCTTCCCCACGACCGATCCAGTGTAGCAGCGGCGTGACTCCCTGATCTCGATGTCGAGCGTCATGGGCACCGGCTGACGCGATAACGTCCGCGAGCTCGGGGCGCAAGATCAGGCGTCGAGCCGGGCGAGGTCGGCGAACTCCTGCGCGTAGCCACAGCCGCGACACACGAGCTTGTAGAAGCGGGGATCGACGGTGCCCTCGACGCGCATGATGGTCGCGTGCGCGCACAGCGGGCACACGCCGGCGCGCAGGCTCGGGCCGCTCGGCGCGTCGGGGAGCGCGGCTCGCGGTGCCGCGGTCTCGGCGGGCGCGCGCGAGGGGCGGGGCGGTGCCGGGGCGTCTGCCGCGGGAGTCTCGCGTGGCGGGCTCTCCACGATCGAGGTGACCAGCACGGGCAGGATCTCGAGGCGCGCGCCCTCGAGGCTGTCCGCCATCGCGCCGCGCCGGAGCGCGAGCCAGCCAGCGAACAGCGCCGCGAAGCCGCCCGCGATGTAGAGCGGCAGCGGAACGAGGTCGTTCGACAGCGCGAGTCCGACGCCGCCGAACACGAGGATCGCCCCGAGCAGCCCGCGCTCGAGGAGCCGACGCCAGTTCGCGGCGACCTCGTGTGCCTTCGCCGCGAACGCGGGATCGATCGCGGCCGCGAGCGTCACCGGATCGCGCGACTTCGACGCGAGCGCCGCATCGATCGCCGCGCCGACCGCGGTGAAGAAGCTCATCGGCGCCGCCGCGCACAGCTTGCGGGCGCGGCTCGCGTTGTGGGCCGCGAACAGCTTGAGCATCGCAGTCGTGCCGGCCTTGCGATGGATCAGGACGGCCTTCATCTGCCACAGCGTCCACCACACGACCGCCGTCCCCGCGACTGCGAGCAGGTAGCTGACGACCAGGCTGGCGTCCATCCGACGACGGTAGCTCAGCGCGGTCAGGTCGGCAGCGTGATCGTCGCCGCTTCGCGCGCCATCCACTCCTGCATCCACGCCGTCGACTTGTAGCGGTCCCACTGATCGCACGCGATCGTCACGACCGGCCCTGCCAGGCCACCGCGCTGCGCGACGCGGATCGCGGCGACGACGTTGACGCCCGTCGAGCCACCGACGGTGAGGCCCTCTTCCTTGACCAGCCGCTCGACCATCGCGAACGCCTCGGCGTCGCTGACGCTCTCCGCGTCATCGACGAACTCGCGATGCAGGTTGCCGGGCACCGAGCCCGAGCCGATGCCCTCGACCAGGTACGGTCCGTCGGGGCCGAGCGTGCCGGTGTTGATCCAGCCCGCGATCGAGCTGCCGACCGGATCGGCGAGCACGACCTTCGTGGCCGGATCGTGCTCCTTGAGTCGCCTGCCGGCGCCGGAGATCGTGCCGCCGGTGCCCGACGTCGACACGAACGCGCCGATCTTGTCGTGCCCGGCCTCTCGCATCTGCATCACGATCTCTTCGCCGGTGCCGCGGTACTTCGGCGTGCCGTAGTGGGCTCCGAGGTTCGCGGGGTTGTGGAACTGGTTGGTCAGAAACCAGCCATTCTCCTCGGCGAGGCGCGCGGCGACGTTGCGGAAGTTGTGCGGCGCGGACATGCCGCCGTTCTTCGTGATGATCACCTCGGAGCCGAGCTGGCGCAGGGCGATCCGCTTGTCGACCGCCATGCGCTCGGGGAGCACGCAGATCAGGCGGTAGCCGCGCGAGCTCGCGAGCAGCGCGAGCCCGACGCCGGTGTTGCCCGCCGTGCCCTCGATCATCGTCGCGCCGGGGCGGAGCACGCCGCGCTCCTCGGCATCGACGACGATCGCCCGCGCGGTGCGGTCCTTGATGCTGCCGCCCGGGTTGAGGTGCTCGCACTTGATGAAGACCTTGACCGGCAGTCCCGCGCTGACCTTCTTCAGCTCGACGAGGGGTGTGTTGCCGATGGCGTCGATCACGTCCATGCGCCGACCATACTAGCCGAACACGCTGCGCGCGACCTTCGCGTGGAACCAGTGAGGTCCCTGCTCGTCGTTCGGTGCGAACCGGCCGCGCGGCGCGAACCCCGAGCGCAGTCCACGCGCGACCTGTGCGAGCGCATCGACATCTTCGGCGTCGACCTGCGAGCTGAGCCAGCGCTTGTCGCGCTCCGCGTGCTTCGCCCGATCGATCGCCCACTGGTACCAGATGAAGCGGGTCGCGTCGGGGCGGCCGGGCACCGGCTGGTAGACGTTGACCGACAATCCCCACGGATAGAAGTTGAGCGTCAGGTTCGGGAACACGAACCACCACAGCGCGAACACGCGCCGGCCCTTGGGATCGTGGAATCGCTCCGGGAGCCAGCTCGGATCGAAGCCGTCCTCGGGCCTGGCGGCGTAGACCCACTGCAGCACCGAGTCCTGATGGAGCTCGGTCGTGTAGCTGCCGAGGTCGATCGCGTCCGCGAGGCCGCCGGGTGGGCGATGGATGTAGCCGATGTGGAAGCGGTCGAGGTAGTTCCACGCGTGCTGCTTCCAGTTGCCGGCGATCTCGCGGATCTCCGACGACGGCAGCCGCTCGAGCGGCGGTGGCATCAACGCGAGCGACGCATCGATCTCGGCGAACGTGTCGGCGAACGATCGCGCCGCGGGATCGAGGTTCGCGAACATCATCCGGCGCCAGGCCGCGACCGGCAGCGACGTCAGGTGATCGCACGGGCGCGGGAAGTCGGGCGCATCCTTGAAGCCGGGCTGCGAGACGAACTTGCCGGTCGTGTCGAACCGGCGGCCGTGCTGGCCGCAGACCAGGGTCGGACCGCGATCGGCGCCGAGCACGAGCGGGAACCACGCATGCGTGCACGTGTTGGGGAAGGCGCGCAGCTGATCGTCGTCCCAGCCGCGCTGGAGGAACAGCGGCCGCCCGAGCAGCGAGACCGGGACGCGGGTGCCGCGCGAGGCGACCTGCTCGTCGAGCGGGCGTGGATCGTCACCGCGCTCGGGGACGAGCTGCCAGCTCGTGCGGAACACCGTCTCGAGCTCGCGCGCGAGGAAGTCCGGATCGACGAACGCCGCCGCGGGCAGCGTCTCGGCACGGCGGATGTCGTCGTCGACGTGACACTGCTCGGCGGTCAGCGGCATGCGCGCAGCATGTCACGAGCGCGCGGGGCGGGGCGACAGGCCGCGCATCAGCACGCCCCGGATCCGGAACTGCCCGGCGTCGTCGCGGCGCAGCGTGTAGTCCGACGACTCGGCGGTGACCTGGGTCCCCTTCTCGTCGAGGTGTGGCCAGCGGACCGTGGCGACCGCGATCCGGTCGCCGATCCGCTCGAGATCGATCAGGTCGGCGCGCGTGTCGACGATGCCCTGCGCGTTGTACTGCGCCTTCGCGCCGCCGAAGAACTGCGCGACCTGCGCCGCTGACTCGACTGCGATCACGCCGTCGTCTGCGATGATCAGCGCCGGGACCTCGTACATCGCGGCGACCGCCGCTCCATCCCCTGCCGTCAGCGCGCGAGCCAGCGCGTCGAACAACGCCTGGACCTCGGAGCGCACGTCGTTGTGGATCGGAACGCCGCGTGGGTCGGTCTTGGGAATCGCCATCTCCGCCTCCACCTCTAGCAATGCGCCCGGGAGCCGCGCGAGGCCAGCGACGGCGACCCACCTGACGGCGGTCCTCACGTAGGGAAAACCTGCTCCTGCAGACCGGGTCTTGACTTGTGTCACGACGTGACACATCGTGTATCACAACGTGACACGAAAGCGCGCGCCGACCGATCCGCCCGACGACGACGAGCCCGAGAAGAAGGAGCGCGTGATCCACACTCGCGTCCCCGAGAGCCTCGAGGCCGAGCTCCGGGAGCGTGCGCAGGGGCTCGGCATCTCGGTGTCGAACCTGGTGCGCAACGTGCTCGGGCACGCGTTCGGGCTGGTCGGCGACGTCGTCGCCGACAGTCACGCGATCGCGCGCGCCGCGCGCGGTGACAAGAAGGCGGGCGAGGGTGCCAGTACACCCGTCGGCGCGGCGCCCTCGGCTGGATCGCCGAGCTCGCTCGATGACGTCCTCGGCTGGCAGTCGATCGTGCTCGGCAAGAACGCCGTGTGCGCCCGCTGCAACTCGATCCTGCCGCGCGGCAAGCCCGCCGCGATCGGCGCCAATACCAACCTGGTCGTGTGTCCCCCCTGTCTCGAGGAGCTGACCCGATGATTCGACTCGATCTGCCTGCACCGCCCGCACCGCCCGCACCGCCCGCGATGCCCGCAGCGCCCCCGCTGCCGACGAGCGCCGCGCCTCCTCCCATGCCTCCGGCGCCGCCCGCGCCCCCGGCGATGCCCCCGGCACCCGCGAGCGCCGCGCCTCCTCCGATGCCTCCGGCGCCGCCGCTCCCCCCCGCGCCGCCGGCCCCCGCGCCGCCGTCGAGCGAGGGGCCACCGTCGTCGTCGCTGCGAGGCGAGCTGCGCTCGACGCTCGAGCAGCTGCTGTCACCGCTCAAGGACACGGCGCTCGAGACCGTGCGCCTGCTCAAGAACCTGGGCGGACGGCTCGACGCGTTCTCGCTCGATCTCGCGCGCGACGTCGGCGCGGTGACGCGCGACGCGCAGGCGTTCGCGTCGGCGGCGCAGGACAAGGCGACCACGCTGCGCCGCGCGACGCCCCGCGCCGCGAAGCTCGCGCAGGCCGGCGCGCTGCTGCTCGCGCGCCATCGCTGGCTCCGGCTCGCGGCGGCCGCGCGCGGTGAGCTCGCTCTCCGCGACGAGGATCATCGTGATCTCGCGCGGCGCACCGTGGCGATCGCCGCGCAGCTGCGCGGTGGGATCGCCAAGCTCGGTCAGCTCGCCTCGTGCCGCCCCGATCTCGTCGGTCCGATCTGGGCGGGCGAGCTCGCGGCGCTGCAGGACGACGTCCCCGCGATCGACGCCGTGGAGATCCGCGCGCGGATCGAGGCCGAGCTCGGCCGGACGATCGCCGAGGTGTTCGCCACGTTCGACGACGTGCCACTCGCGGCGGCCTCGCTCGCGCAGGTCCATGCGGCGACGCTGCTCGACGGCACCGCGGTCGCGATCAAGGTCCAGGTCCCCGGGATCGAGGACATCATCGAGGCCGACATCGCCGCGCTGCGCACGATCTCGACCGCGCTCGGCGAGCTGCCCGGCATCGACCTACCGATCCTGGCCGACGAGCTGTCGCGAGCGCTCGCGACCGAGCTCGACTACGTGGCCGAGGCCGAGGCGCTGCGCGCGTTCGGCGCTGATGGCGTCCTCGTGCCGCGGCCGATCGCCGAGGCCTCGTCCGCGCGCGTGCTGACGATGACGAAGATCGACGGGGATCGGCTGACCGCGTGGCTCGAGCGCGCCTCCGCGGACGACCGCGACCGCCTGCTCGGCGAGCTGGTCTCCGAGGTCGCGGCGCAGATCCTGGTGCGCGGCCACGTTCACGCGGACCCACACCCCGGCAACTTCCTCGTGACCCCCGACGGGAAGCTCGCGCTGCTCGACTTCGGCTGCACGCTCTCGCTCGATCGCACCGAGCGCGCCGCATATGCGCGGCTCGTCCTCGCGATCGCCGGCGCGAACCACCCCGCGGCAGCGCGCGAGCTCGCGGCGCTCGGGTTCACCGCCGATGCGCCCGAGCAGCTCGTGCTCCTCACCGAGTCGCTGATCGGCGCGCTGCGCCCCGGCAACTCCGTCGCAGAGCTCGACTGGGAGGCCGCGTTCGCCGCGCAGCTCGCGCAGGCCAAGCAGCTCGGCGGGCTGACGATCCCGCGATCGTTCGTGCTGCTCGGCCGCGTGCTCGCGACCGTCGCGGGGCTGCTCGCGACCTACAAGCCGCGCCTGCACATCCACCCGCTGATCGCGCGCCACCTCGCAGCGGCGATCACCTAGCTGCGCTGGACGATCCCGAGCACGAGGTGCACGAGGACGATCGCCCAGATCCCGAAGTACAGCGGCACGAATGCGCGCCGCTTCTCGAGGTACTCCGGGTGCGTGATCGGCATGCCGGCGAACTTGCCGCGCGGCTTGTTCGGGAAGAAGAACGTCTTGTAGGTCTCGATCGCCGCGACGGTGAACCCCTCGGCGGCGATCGCGATCGCGGTCCACGACGAGCACATCAGCGACACGATGAAGGCCCAGCTCGCCGCGACGCCCGGGCTGCGGAAGAACTTGAAGGTCTCGAAGCCCTCGATCGGCGCGTCCTTCCACGCGCCGCCGAACGCCGAGATCCAGCCGAAGAAGCTGCCGACCGTGATCACGACGAGCCAGCGCGGCCACGTGCCGCCGGCGGCCTCCTCGAGCGCGCGGATGCCGAAGAACACGCCGACGCACGCGAGCCCGATGATCACGCCGATCGTGATCCGCTTCTTCGCGTCCTTCATCGGCTTACCCATGATGCCGAACTGCATCGGGATGAAGTACTTGGCCTGGTCCTCCTCGCGGATGAAGTACTTCCAGAACTCGGTCGCGGCGCGCTCGAGGCAGTAGATCAGGCCCCAGAACACGAACCGGTTCCCCGCGTCGTGGAGGTCCCACTGGATGACGTACTGGGTGATCCCCGCGAGGACGGTCGAGACGATCGTCGAGCGGAAGTACTTGGGCCAGGTGAAGCCCTCGTGCGGGGCGTCCTTGTACATGCCCCAGGTCGAGGTGTGGAGACCGGCGAGGAGGCCGATCACGAGCGCGATTGCATAGTTCATGAGATCTCCGCTGCAGTGGCATACGCGGCTTCGACGAGCTCGAGATCTCGTCGTGCCTGCGCAAGCGTCATCAAGGGGGGCGAGCCGGTCGACCACGATCGGACGAAGTCGGCCCACATCGCGCGGTAGCCCGCGAGATCACGCAGGCCGGGGAGGTAGATGCCGAACTTCTTGCCGCGGCAGACGACCCACAGGCCGTTGGTCTCGAACGTGATCGAGCCCCCGCGGCCGTAGATCTTCGAGAGCCGGAGGCCCTTCGCCATCGACGGGACCTCCCACGAGTACGCCAGGGTCCCGACCGCGCCCTCGGCGTAGTCGAAGGTGACGAGCATCGAGCGCTCGACGGTCGCCCCAGCGGCCAGCGCGGGCCGCAGGCCGCGGACGCCGCGGACGGTGAGGCCGAGGCTCGCCATGAAGTCGATCCAGTGGATGCCGCCCTCGTAGAGTGCGCCGCCGAGCGCGAGCTTCGGATCATCGCGCCAGTCGTTGGTCGCCGCCTGCTTCTTGATCGCGTTGACCTGGATGAACAGGACATCCCCGATCACGCCCTCGGCGAGCAGCGAGCGCAGCCGGAGGAGCAGGGGCTTGTACTGGTAGTTCTCGGCGACGAACACCTGCTTGCCTGCGGTCTGCGCGGCACGCGAGATCTCGTCGAGGTCCGCGGCCGTGGCCGTGGGCGGCTTCTCGAGCACGACGTGCTTGCCGGCGGCGAGCGCCGCGAGGGCGAGCTCCTTGTGCGACGACGGCGGCGTCACGACCGCGACGGCATCGACGTCGGTGGACGCGATCGCCTCGGCGTACGAGTCGAACGCCGAGCCGCCGAGCTCGTCCGCGAACGCCCGCGCGCGTGCGCCGTCACGACTGGCGAACCCGATCTCGACGTCCTTGCGATGCCGGCGCAGGCGCTTCGCGTGCGCGCGCGCGACCTTGCCGCAGCCGAGGAACACGAGCCGGATCATCGGGTGCCCACGATCCCCGCGCCGACCCGCAGCGCGTTCGCCGCGATCGTCAGGCTCGGGTTGACACCGGCCGACATCGGCAGCGCGCTGCCATCGGTGACGAACAGGTTGGCGACGCCGCGTACGGCGCAGTTCTCGTCGAGCGGTGAGGTCTCGGGATCGGTGCCCATCCGCACCGTGCCGACGACGTGCGAGAACGTCTTGACGTGGTGCGAGTGGAAGAACATCGCACCCGTCTTGCGCAGCACCTGCTTCGCGCGCACGACGAGCGCACCGTTCGCGCGGCGATCGCGTGGACTGTACGAGTGGTCGATCACGAGCTGGGGCAGACCGTACACGTCACGCTGATCCCAGTCGACCGTCACGCCGTTGTCGATGCGCGGCTGATCCTCGGCGATGCACAGCATGCCCGTGAGCTGCTCGGTCAGCGCGCCGACGACGGTCTTGGTCCCGCGCGGGAGGTGCGCGCGGACGAGCTCCTTCGGCGGCGTCATCAACTGCTGGACGCCGCCGAGCTTGTGGAGGTCCGCGACCTCGTCGTTGGTCGGATCGCCGAAGTACCAGTCGTGGAGCGCGAGCTGCTTGTGGAACACGCGGCCGGGATCGGGGCGTGACGGGAAGAACCCGAACACCATCGCGTTGTCGTGCCGCATCAGGTAGCGACCGAACGCGGCGCGCGCCGGGGACAGCGCCTCGATCTGCGACGCGAGCAACAGGTGCGGAGTGCCGAGCGCGCCAGCCGCCACGACGTAGCGATCCGCGGTGACCGTCACCGCGTGACCTTCGCCGTCGCGCGGGCGCCGCCACAGGTGGAGCTTCTGGACGCGGCCGTGCTCCGCCTCGAGGCGGACCGCGATCGTCCGGGTCCACAGCGTCATCCCGCGCTCGACGAGCGGCGCGATCATCATCGTCGCGACATCGTTCTTCGCCTCGATCGCGCACGCGTAGGTGTCACAGGTGCGGCACGAGATGCACTTGTTCCGCTGCGCGGTCACCGAGTGGTTGATCGCGAGGGGGAGGTGGAACGGGGACAGGCCGAGATCGACCGCGGCCTCGGCGACCCGTTGCGAGATCGCCGCGAGCGGGGCGGGGGGATGCGGGAACGGCGTCGAGCGACGCGGCGCGGTCGGATCGCCGGCGTCGTCGCCATGGATCCCGAGGAGCTGCTCCGCCTCGGCGTAGTACGGCTCGATGTCGTCGTAGCGAAACGGCCACGCGGCGCCCGAGCCCGCGACGACGCCCGGATCGCCGACGAAGTCCTGCTCGCGGAACCGGAACCCGACGCAGCCGTAGTAGACCGACGGCCCACCGACGCACGCGTACGCCCCGATCACCGGCCCGTGGCCACCGCGATCGCAGCGATACGGGGTGTCCGTCGCGTAGCTCTCGGTCATCTCGAGCGACGCATCGGGCTTCCACGCCGCTTCGCCGCGCGGGACCCAGTCACCGCGCTCGATCATCAGGACGCGCGCACCGGCCGCGACCGCGCGATGCGCGACCATCGCGCCGCCGAACCCGCTGCCGATCACCACGACATCCCAATCGGACATCAGGGCTCCGGCATCTCACGCATGGTTGGCGATCTGGTACAGCAACGTCCTGGTGGCGTTATACCGATGATCTCCCGCGGCGTCGCGTACATGGTCGCGAGCGCGCTCGGCTTCTCGGCCATGAGCCTGCTCGTCAAGATCGCGAGCGTGCGCTTGCCGACCGGCGAGATCGTGCTCGCTCGCGCCGTGGTCACGCTCGTCGTGTCGTACGCGATGGTTCGCCGCGCGGATCTGCCGCTGTGGGGAACCAACCGGTCGGGCCTCGTGTTCCGTGGCGTCCTCGGGTTCGGCGGCCTGACGCTGTACTACCTGTCGCTCGCGTACCTCCCGCTCGCCGATGCGACGACGCTCCACCAGATCACGCCCCTGTGGACCTCGGTGCTCGCATGGTGGGTGCTGCGCGAGCGGATCGGCTGGTCGACGCTCGTCGCGATCGTGTGTGGCATCACGGGCGTGTCGCTGATCGTGCATCCGAGCGGGGCGGGCCTCGATCCGCTCGGGATCGCGGTCGGGCTGGGCGCGACCGTGTGCGCGGCGACGGCGTACGTCACCGTCCGCCAGCTCGCGCGCACCGAGCACGCGCTCGTGATCGTGTTCTACTTCCCGCTGGTCGCGACGCCGCTCGCGCTGCCGTGGGCGATCGCGACGTGGGTGACGCCGACGCCGATCGAGTGGCTCCTGCTCGTCGCGATCGGGCTCGCGACGCAGGTCGGCCAGGTGTTCCTGACCAAGGCGCTGATGGTCGAGACCGCCGGTCGCGCGACCTCGGTCGGCTACATCCAGGTCGCGTTCGCGATGATCTGGCAGTGGACCGTGTTCTCCGACCCGCCGACGATGTGGACGCTCGCCGGTGCCGCGCTGATCATCGTCGGGACGGCAGCGGTCGCACGAGCCAGCCGGTCAGCCACGCGATCAGACACACCAGCGTGATCGCCGCGGTCACGTCGGACACGAAGTGCGCGTTGACCGCGAGGCGCGCGAGCATCGCGAACACCGCGGGCACGAGCAGCACGCCGGCGAGGATCGGGTGCTTGTTCCGGACGATCACCGCGAGCGGGATCGCGATGCTCGCGAACAGCGTGACGTGCCCCGACGGGAACGAGTGGGCGCCCTGCCACGCGAACGTCTCCGCGTCGCCGCCCTTCGCGATCCACTCGTGGGGGCGCAGCCGGCCGGTGGCCAGCTTGATCTCGAGTGTCGCCATCCGCGCCAGGATGTGCGTCGCCGCGATCCACGTCCACGCGGGCGCCTGCCCGCGCCAGCGCGGGACCGCGCTCGTGATCACCATGCCGAGCACCAGGACGAGGCCCGAGACCCACTTGAAGATCGGCAGGCCGATCGTCCACTCGAGCGCCTCGATCCCGGCATTCCAGAACCCGAGCGCCTGGTAGCCCGCGAGCCAGCGCGCGAGCGGCTGGTCGAGCGCGGCGATCGCGATCCCGCTGACCACGGCGGTCATCGCGGCGGCGACGAGCAGCGAGCGCGGGGCGGGCAGCCGATCGCCGCGCGGGACTTCCACCCCGAGGGGAATGCCACTGCGCGCGACCGGTTGCAAACCGCGGCGCGAACTGCCCCCGGGGCCGAAAAATCGACGGTCGGGGAACATCCGGCCGGAGATCACCGGTTTGTGGGGCCGCGGTGGCTTGACATGCTCTGCCGCGCGTTCTAACAAAGCCCAGCGATTCCGCGCCTATGGCGCTACGCGAGGTCGAATGATTCGAGCGACGAATCTCTCCAAGTACTACGGTGGCAAGCGGGCGCTCGGCCCGGTGTCGTTCGAGATCAACGACGGGGAGACCGTCGGCTTTCTCGGGCTCAACGGCGCGGGCAAGACCACGGCCCTGCGGATCCTCGCGTGCGATCTCCGGCCATCGGCCGGGACGATCGAGATCGGCGGCGTCGATGGCGTCGCCGATCCGCACGAGGTCCGCAAGCGCATCGGCTTTCTGCCCGAGAACCCGCCGCTGTATCAGGACATGACCGTCCTCGATTACCTCGGGTTTGCGGGCGAGCTCCGCGGCATGTCGCGCGGCCAGGTCAAGCGCCGGCTGCCCGACGTCCTCGACATCACGGATCTCGGGGATGTCTCCGAGGACGTGATCGGCACGCTGTCGCACGGCTTCCGGCAGCGCGTCGGCGTCGCGCAGGCGATCATCCACCAGCCGAAGTTCCTGATCCTCGACGAGCCGACCCGCGGCCTGGACCCGGTGCAGATCGTCGAGATGCGTAACCTCATCCACGACCTCAAGCAGAACCACACGGTCCTGATCTCGAGTCACATCCTGACCGAGATCAGCCAGACCTGCGATCGGCTGCTCATCCTCGGCAAGGGCAAGCTGCTCGGGTCGGGCAGCGAGGGCGAGCTCGCGGCGAGCGAGAGCGAGATCCGGCAGATCACCGTGACCGTGCGCGTCCCGACCGGCGACGACCCGCGCGCCACGATCCGCAAGGTGCTCGAGGCGGTCAGCGGCGTGAAGGCCGTCGCCGACCCGTACGAGCAGGGTGGTGGCCTGTCGTACGCGCTGTCGACCACCAAGGACTGCCGCGCCGACGTCAGCCGCGCCGTCGTCGAGGCCAAGCTCGATCTGATCCAGCTCGCGTACTCGCGCGGCGAGCTCGAGAACACGTTCATTCGACTCGTCGGAGGCGCC
>Ga0316601_100000342_pt1 | contig 19343 bp, 19 predicted proteins | sample OWC_soil_day5_no_FD_207663 | JGI IMG/M metagenome (GOLD analysis project Ga0316601, IMG submission 207663) | Wetland soil microbial communities from Old Woman Creek delta, Ohio, United States - OWC_soil_day5_noCT | ecosystem: Environmental > Terrestrial > Soil > Wetlands | place: USA: Ohio... | reverse complement strand
TGTTCCACCACCCGGCCGGCTTCCATGGCCACCACGCGGTCGGAATGTTCGATGGTGGACAGGCGGTGGGCGATGACCAGCGTGGTGCGGCCCTTCATCAGCCGGTCCAGCGCTTCCTGCACCGCGCGCTCGGATTCGCTGTCCAGCGCCGAGGTGGCCTCGTCGAGGATCAGGATCGGCGCGTCCTTGTAGATGGCGCGGGCAATCGCCATGCGCTGGCGCTGGCCGCCGGACAGCTGGTTGCCGTTGTGGCCGATGTCGGTGTCCAGCCCCTGCGGCAGGCCCTCGACGAAGTCCAGCAGGTTGGCGCTGCGCAGTGCGTCGCGCACGCGCTCGCGGTCGATGGCTGCATCCTTGGGCGCGCCCAGCGCGACGTTGGCGGCGACGCTGTCGTTGAACAGCACCACGTCCTGGCTGACCAGCGCAAACTGCCGGCGCAGCGCATCGATGTCCCAGTCCTGGATCGGCGTGCCGTCCAGGATCACGCTGCCGCTGCTCGGGTCGATGAAGCGTGGCAGCAGGTGCACCAGCGTCGACTTGCCCGCGCCCGAGGGGCCCACCAGGGCCACCGATTCGCCCGAGTGCACGCGCAGGTTCATATGGTCCAAAGCCGGCGCCTGGGCTTCGCGGTAGCGCAGCGTGACATCGCGCAACTCGATCTCGCCGCGCACTACATCCGGCGCATGGCTGCCGCAGGGCTGCTTCGGGCTTTCCTCGACCAGCGCCATGCCGCGCTCCAACGCGGCCATGCCTCGTGTGATCTGACCGGTCACGTCGGAGAGCTTCTTGATCGGCGCCAGCAGCAGCAACATGGCGGTGATGAAGGACGCAAAGCCGCCCACCGTGGTGCCGCCAGTGCGGCTTTGCCACAACGCGACCACAACCACGCCCGAGATGGCGAAAGCCGTCAATGTCTGCGTCACCGGCGTCATCAAGGCCGACGCGGCCACCGACTTCATCACCAGTCGGCGCAGCAGGTTCCCCTGCTTGAGGAAACGCTCGGTCTGGTGCTGCGCCGCGTCGTGCAGCCGCACGATGCGCCAGGCCAGCACGTTCTCTTCGATCACGTAGGCCAGCTCGTCAGTGGCCTTCTGGCTGGCCAGAGTGATGCGCCGCATGCGCCGGCTGATCAAGCGCACGGCAGTGGCCACCAGAGGAAACATCACGCCGACGAACAGCGTGAGCTTCCAGTTCAACCAGATCAGGTAGCCCAGCAGCGCCACCAGCGTCAGGCTTTCGCGCAGCATGGTCAACAGCGCGCTGACCAGAAGATGGGCGCCTTGGTGCACCTCGTAGACCACGATGTTGGTCAGCTTGCTGGTCGTGTGCCGCGTGAACAGGTCGGGGTGCGCGCTCAGCACCCGGTCGAACATGGCCTTGCGCAGGTTGAGCACGCCTTCGTTGGCAGTCCACGCCAGCGCGTACTGGGCAGTGAAGGCGGTGGCGCTGCGCACCAGGAACAGCCCCATGATCACCACCGGCACCAGCCACAGTGGGACGCTGCTGTTGCCGAAGCCGCTGTCAAGCAGCGGCTTCATCAGCGCTGGCAGCACCGGCTCGGTGGCCGCGGCAATCAGTGACGCGATGACGGCCACGACGATGCCGCGATTCCCGGACTTGAAGTACGGCTTCAGGCGGGCGATGCGCTGCAGCAATGGGGGCATGGGCGAGGGGGCAGGCCGCACGTTGCAGCTCGGGCCCGGGCGATTATCGCGTCGGCGCACGGGACGGGTCCCGGGCTTGCCTACAATCCACGCTTAGCCGCCCGTGGGCAGGTGTCGATGGAACTGTGGCGACGCGCCGTGCTCTATCGCATCAGGCCCCTGCGGCCCCGGATGAATAAACGCTTCTGCCCTCAGTGACCCGACCCACGCGCCCCGCCTCCCCGTACCCGTCCTGGCCGCGGCGCCGCTTCGTCGGTGCGCTGGCCGCTGCGGCCGCCGCACCCGCGGCCGCACAGTTCCGCGTCGAGATCACCGGCATCGGCGGCAACCAGATCCCGGTGGCCATCGCCACCTTCCGCGACGAGGGCAAGTCCCCGGTGCCGGTGGCCGCCATCGTGCGCGCCGACCTGCTGCGCAGCGGGCTGTTCCGCATGGTCGATGCACCCGGTGGCCTCGACGAGAGCAGCCGCATCACCGTGGCCGAATGGCGCGGCCGCGGCGCCGATGCGCTGGCCGTGGGCTCGGTGTCGCGCCTGGCCGACGGCCGCCACGACGTGCGTTTCAAGCTCTGGGACCTGGTCAAGGGCGAAGAGCTGGTCGGCCAGAGCCATGCCGCGTTGCCGGCCGACATGCGCTTGGCGGCGCACCGCGTGGCCGATTCGATTTACCAGAACCTCACCGGCGAGCGCGGGGTGTTCTCCACGCGCATCGCCTACGTCACCCGCGCTGGCGGCCGCTACCAGCTGCACGTCACCGACGCCGACGGCGAAGGCGGTCAGATCGCGCTGGCCAGCCCCGACCCGATCATCTCGCCGGCCTGGGCGCCCAACGGCAAGGAGCTGGCCTATGTGTCGTTCGAGAGCCAGAAGGCCGTGGTCTGGGTGCAGGACGTGGCCTCCGGCCAGCGCCGCATGCTGGCCAACTTCCGCGGCTCGAACAGTGCGCCGGCCTGGTCGCCCGACGGGCGCGATCTGGCGCTGACGCTGTCGCGCGATGCGGTGGCACAGCTTTACCTGATGTCGCGTGACGGCGGCACGCCGCGGCGCATCACCACCAGCCCGGCGATCGACACCGAACCGGTTTTCTCGCCCGACGGCCGGCAGATCTACTTCGTCAGCGACCGCGGCGGCGGCCCGCAGGTCTACCGCATGCCCGCCGGCGGCGGTAACGCCGATCGTGTCACCTTCTCGGGCAACTACAACATCAGCCCGGCGATCAGCCCCGACGGCCGCGTGCTGGCCTACATCACGCGCCAGGGCTCGGCCTTCAAGGTGATGGTGCAGGAACTGGCCGGCGGCACGCCCAGCGCGATCACCGACACCAGCGACGACGAAAGCCCCAGCTTCGCGCCCAATGGCAGGCTGCTCGTCTACACCAGCCGCGCGCAAGGGCGCGACGTGCTGATGACCACCACACTCGACGGCAAGATCAAGAGCCGCCTTCTCACCACCGGCGCCGACATGCGCGAGCCCGCCTGGGGCCCGTTCGGACGCTGACGTGGCCGGCGCCCCTGTCGACGCTGAACTTTCACCCTACCGGAGAAGCCCCATGCAACACACCCGACGCACCCTCAGCACCGCCGTCCTGGCCCTGGCCCTGGGCGGCCTGTTCGCCGGCTGCAGCAGCACCAAGTTGGACGAGGCACCGGTGGAAAGCCGCAACGTGCCGGCCGACGGTACCGCTGCCGGGGCAGGCACGGGGGCCGGCGGCAGCGGCACGGCGCAGTCCAACGTGGCCACGGTCGACCTGTCCAAGCAGGGTGCTGGCGCGGCTGACGGCTTGCTGTCGCAGCGCGTGGTGTACTTCGACTTCGACAGCTTCGTCGTCAAGGACGAGTACCGCCCGATGCTCGAAGCCCATGCCAAGGTGCTCAGCGCCAACCGCAGCAAACGCATGATGCTCGAAGGCCACACCGACGAGCGCGGCGGCCGCGAGTACAACCTGGCGCTGGGCCAGAAGCGTGCCGAGGCGGTGTTGAGGTCGATGGTGCTGCTCGGCGTGCAGGACAACCAGCTCGAGGCGGTGAGCTTCGGTGAAGAGAAGCCGGCCGTGCCAAGCAGCGACGAGGCCGCCTGGGCCAAGAACCGCCGCGTCGAACTCAAGGACAAATGAGTCCCCCCCCGCAGCGGCCTGCGGCCGCCTCCCCCCCAGAGGGGCACCGCCAGCGGCCCGGCAAAGCCGGTTCCGCAGCGGTTGCTTGGTCGCTTTGTGTGCGCGTGGCGACATCGGTCGCGCTCGTTGGCTTCGTCGCGATGCCGGCGCAAGCGCAGCTGTTTGCCGACGACGATGCGCGCAAGGCCATCCTCGACCTGCGCACCAAGTTCGCGGCCAGCGAGGAGCAGGCGCGCACGCGCAACGCCGAGCTGAACGAGCAGTTGCAGGCGCTGCGCCGCAGCCTGCTCGACCTGAACGCTCAGCTCGAGACGATGCGTGGCGAGATGGCCAAGCTGCGCGGCAGCAACGAGCAATTGCTGCGCGACGTGTCGGAACTGCAGCGCAAGCAGCGTGACCTGGGCCAGGCGGTGGACGAGCGGCTGCGCAAGATGGAACCGCAGAAGGTCTCGCTCGACGGCCGCGAGTTCAGTGCCGACCCCGAGGAAAAGCGGCAGTACGACGAGGCCATCGCGCTGCTGCGTTCGGGCGACTTCGACAAGGCCAACCAGGCCTTCATCGCCTTCCAGGCGCGCTGGCCAGCCAGCGGCTACGGCGCGTCGGCCCGCTACTGGCAGGGCAACGCGCTGTACGGCAAGCGCGACTACAAGGAAGCCATTGCCGCCTTCCGCGCCTTCCTGGCCAAGGCGCCAGACAGCGAGCGCGCCAGCGAGGCGATGCTGGCCATCGCCAACAGCCAGGCCGAGATGAAGGACAAGGCCGCCGCGCGCAAGACGCTGGACGATCTGATCAAGAGCTTCCCCAAGTCCGAGGCTGCTGTGGCAGGCAAGGAGCGCCTGGCCTCGCTGAAGTAGCACCTGCGCCGCAGCGGCGCTCAACCAGAACTTGCGGCAAGCATGCAGGAATCCGACTTGCCAGGCCTCACGGCCAGCGTGCTGTGGGCTGCTTTTGCGCTGGGCGTGGCCTTTGGCGCCATCGCCCAGCGCACCCATTTCTGCACCATGGGCGCGGTGGCCGACATCGTCAACCTCGGTGACTGGACGCGCATGCGCATGTGGGTGCTGGCCATCGGGGTGGCGATGATCGGCTTCAACGCCATGGTGGCGGCGGGCTGGATCGAGGCCGCCGACAGCATCTATGCCGGGCCGGCGCTGCTGTGGCTGTCGAACCTCGTCGGCGGGCTGCTCTTCGGTGTGGGCATGGTGCTGGCCTCGGGCTGCGGCAGCAAGACGCTGGTGCGCGTGGGCGGGGGCAACCTCAAGTCGCTGGTGGTGCTGTTCGTCCTGGCCGTGGCGGCCTATGCCACGATGCGCGGCGTGCTGGCGGTGGCCCGCGTGGCCACGCTGGACGCCGTGGCCGTGACGCTGCCCAGTGGCCAGGACCTGCCGTCGTTGCTGGCCCATGCCAGCGGCATTCCGCGCCACGCACTGGCCCTGTGGCTCGGCGGCGGCCTGGGCCTGCTGCTGCTGGCCTGGGTGCTGTACCGGCCCGAAGGCCGCAGCGGCGAGGTGCTGCTGGCCGGCCTGGGCCTCGGTGCGGTGATCGTCGGCATGTGGTGGGTGTCGGGACGGCTGGGCTTCGTGCCCGAGCACCCGGTGACGCTGGAAGAAAGCTTCCTCGCCACCAATTCGCGGCGCATGGAAAGCCTGAGCTTCGTGGCCCCGGTGGCCTACACCATGGACTGGCTGATCCTGTTCAGCGACACCAGCCGTGTGCTCACCTTGGGCATCGTCAGCACGCTGGGTGTGGTGCTGGGGTCGGCGGCGGTCGCGCTGGCCAGCGGCAGCTTCCGCTGGGAAGGCTTTGCCGGCACCGAGGACACCGCCAACCATGTCGTCGGGGCGGGGCTGATGGGCCTGGGCGGTGTCACCGCGTTGGGCTGCACCATCGGCCAGGGCTTGAGCGGTGTCAGCACGCTGGCGCTGGGCAGCTTTCTCGCCCTGGGCGGCATCCTGACCGGCGGCGTGCTGGGCGTGCGCTACCAGGCCTGGCGCGTGGAACGCAGCCTGTGACACTTCCCGATACGCTGCAAGCGGACCTGGAGCGCCGCTTCGGCGCGCTGCGCCGTCTGTACGGCGATGCCGGCTACGAAAGGCTGCGCGCGGCGCGCGTGGCGGTGGTCGGCGTGGGCGGCGTCGGCTCGTGGGCCGCCGAGGCGCTGGCCCGCAGCGGCGTAGCGGCGCTGGCGCTGATCGACCTGGACCACGTGGCCGAGAGCAATGTCAACCGCCAGGTCCAGGCCTCGGGCCGCACACTCGGCCAGGCCAAGGTTCTGGCGCTGCGCGAGCGCATTGCCGACATCCATCCCGGCTGCGACGTGCTGGCGGTGGAGGAGTTCGTCGACGCCCAGAACTGGCCGGCGTTGCTGCCGCCGCGCATGGATGCGGTCATCGACGCCTGCGACCAGGTGCGCGCCAAGGCGGCGATGGCGGCCTGGGCCCTGGGCGGCGCCCGGCCCTTTGTCGCGGTGGGTGCGGCCGGCGGCAAGCGCCAGGCGCAGCGCGTCGACGTCGAGGATCTGGCTGCCGTCACGCACGACCCGTTGCTCGCCGCGCTGCGCCAGCGCCTGCGCCGCGAGCATGGCGCGCCGCGGCAGCGGCGCATCGGGCTGCGTTGCGTGTTCTCGCGCGAGCCGGTGGCCGCGCCCGCACAGGCTTGTGATGGTGACGACGGCAACGACGGCAGCCTCAACTGCCATGGCTACGGTTCCAGCGTCACGGTGACCGCCACCTTCGGCCTGGTGGCCGCCGGCGAGGCCATCGCACAACTGCTGGCGCAGCCCGTGGAGGGGGCCTGAAGGCCTTGGCTATAATGCGCGCCTCTACTGCACGGGTTGTTAGCTCAGTCGGTAGAGCAGCGGACTTTTAATCCGTTGGTCGCAGGTTCGAATCCTGCACAACCCACCACTCGATTCCATCGAGCGGGTCCTTAGCTCAGTTGGTAGAGCAGCGGACTCTTAATCCGTTGGTCGAAGGTTCGAATCCTTCAGGGCCCACCATTCAAGTCGACGGCCTAGCAGCAATGCTAGGCCGTTGTCGTTTGGTACCGTGGATGGCCCGCGGGCGGTGAGGCTTGGCTTTCCCCAACGGACCCCGTCAATTGATGCCGCGGCCTCGAACGCGACTGGTGCCGGCTCTGTGCCGCGTTCGTGTCCAACCCTGCTGACAGTCGCCCCGGGGCCTGTGGAATGCGTCAGTGCAGTCTGCGCAGCGCGGCGTTCGTCGCGTTGACGTCGAATCCGGCCGGGTCGAACGGTCCGCCGCTCCACTGCCACATCGCGGCATGCTCGTCGTGGCTGGGATCCGGGATCGCCTCCAAGAACTCGGTGTAGCCGCCCACGCCGCCAACGTCCTCCGGCGGGCAAGCGTTCTGTCCCGCGATGCACACAGGCCAGGAGTTGAATGACTCGTAGGGCAGGAGGCGGTCTTCGACGGTCACGGTGTGGCGCCAGTTGTCGCCGAAGTCGTAGGTGTAGCTGAACCGGTAGACTGCGTCGCCAAGGACGGCGCCAACCTTGTGGCGCCTGTCGTCGAGCGTCGGCGCATCGTGCACCCCGTCGTCGTCGGGAATGCCGTAGCGCTTCCCGTCCACGTCGAATTCGTGGAGGTGGCTGTTGGTCCAACCCATGGCGGCCTGGATGACACGGTCGAGCTTGGCCATGGTCAGCGTGTCTGGAACCCAAAGCCTGCGCCATACCCTGGGCTCGACCTCGTCGAGCTCGATGAGGAGTTGGTAGACGCGCTTCGGAGCGCTGGAGCGCGATCTGGTCACCATGGACATAGGTTATCAGTCGGCCCCGACCTTGGCCAGCAGCAGCAGTCGCGCGCAGCGCTGGCCCCTTGCAGCGACTGGCGACAATCCCCACGTCGTTCCGAATGCCCTGAAGGAGAGAACCCATGACCGCTGAAGAACAACGCGCCCTGCTCGCCGTGGCCTTGCTGGCCGCGTTTGCCGATGGCGACAAGTCCGAAGCCGAGCGCGAGGAAGTCAAGCGCATCGCCACCGCGCTGGGCGGCCAGGCCGCCGGGCTTAACATTCCGGCGCTGATGCAGGACGTGCTGCTCAAGCGCCTGGGCCTGCCCGAAGCCGTGGCCGCGTTGAAGGCGCCGGAACAGCGACAGCTGGCCTACGAGCTGGCCGTGTGCGTGTGCGACGCCGACGGCGCGCAGACGCTGGCCGAGCGCCAGTTTCTGGCCAGCCTGAAGGCCGAACTCGGTGGCACCCTGGACACGGCTTTCGAGGCCCAGGCCGATGGCTTGGCGCGCGAGACCGATGCGCCTGCAGCCGCGAGCGCTGGTGCAACGGCTGCCGCCCCCATCGACCGCGCTGCGCTGGACAAGAGCATCTTCAACCGCGCCGTGCTCTGCGGCGCGCTGGAACTGCTGCCGCAAAGCTGGGCCAGCATGGCCATCATCCCGCTGCAGGTGAAGCTGGTGCATGGCGTTGCACAGGCCCACGGCATCACCAACATTGACGCCGGCATGGTCAAGGAATTCATCGCCACGGCGGGCGTGGGCCTGACCGGGCAGTACCTGGAACAGTTCGGGCGCAAGCTGGTGGGGGGCCTGCTGGGTTCGGTGCTGGGTGGGTTGGGCCGAGGCGTGGGCAGCCTGGGTACGGGCATAGCGATGAGCTTTGCCACCACCTACGCGCTGGGGCAGTTGGCCGTGCGCTACTACGGCGGGGGTCGGCAGATGAGCACGGCGCTGTTGCAACAGACCTATCAAGACCTGCTGGTCAGCGCCAGACAGATGCAGCAGCAGGCGCTGCCTCAGATCCAGCAACAGGCGCGCACGCTGGATGCCGGCAAGGTGTTGGAGATGGTGCGCAAACCGATGGCGTGATGCGCGCGGCTCTTGTCGTCTCTGCGATGCGTCCCTGACGCCTACCCGGTGATCGAACCACAAGAAGAACGACAGGCCCACTGCGCCATGCCCGAGCGATGAAGACTGGACGCCGGGTACCGGCGCCGCCGCCACTGCTGGCCGCCGCGTGCCGGTGCCTTGCACCGGCTGGTCGGATGGCCGACGCCCGTCCACGCCCGCGGGAGAATGGGCGCCTGCAGTATCTGAATCGATGCCGAGCCTCACATGGCTTCGGCATAGGTGCGAAGCTTCTCCGATCGACTGGGGTGCTTGAGCTTGCGTAGGGCCTTGGCCTCGATTTGCCGGATGCGCTCGCGCGTCACGTCGAACTGTTTCCCGACTTCGTCGAGGGTATGGTCGCTGCTCATGTCGATGCCGAAGCGCATGCGCAGCACCTTGGCTTCGCGAGCCGTCAAGCCATCGAGCAACTCGCCAACGACCGAGCGCAGGCCCGACTGCAAGGACGCCTCCATCGGCGAAACGCTGTAGGTGTCTTCGATGAAATCGCCCAAGGTTGTGTCACCCTCGTCGCCGACCGGCAACTCCAGCGAGACAGGCTCCTTGGCGATTTTCATGATCTGGCGCACCTTGGCCTCGGGTATCTCCAGCTTCAATGCCAGTGTCGCGATGTCCGGTTCGGCGCCGAATTCCTGCAGGTGCGCGCGGCTGAATCGATTCATCTTGTTGATCGACTCGATCATGTGTACCGGCACTCGGATGGTGCGAGCCTGGTCGGCGATGGAGCGGGTGATGGCCTGTCGGATCCACCACGTCGCATAGGTGGAAAACTTGAAGCCGCGGCGGTATTCGAACTTCTCCACGGCCTTCATCAGCCCGACATTGCCTTCCTGAATCAGATCGAGGAATTGCATGCCGCGGTTGGTGTACTTCTTGGCGATGGAGATCACCAGGCGCAGATTGGCCTCGATCATCTCCTTCTTGGCATCCCGCGACGAACGCTCGCCCTCGCTCATCTTCTTGCTGATCACCTTCAATGCATCGAGCGGAATCACGACCTTCGACTGAAGGTCGACAAGCTTGGTCTGCAGCTCCTGGACGGCGGGAACACTGCGGCCCAGCGCGACGCTGTAGGGCTTGCCAGCGGCGGCTTCGGCCTGCACCCACGCCAGGTTCAGCGCGTTGGCGGGAAACTGTTCGATGAAGCGCTGCTGCGGCATGCCGCAGCGCTCGACCGCAATGCGACGGATCTCGCGCTCGTGCCGGCGCACCTCGTCGACCTGCGCGCGCAGCATGGTGCACAGTCGGTCGATGGTCTTGACGGTGAAGCGCACGGTCATGAGCTCTGCGCTGAGCGTGTGCTGTGCCTTGCGATAGGCCGCAGAGTCGTATCCACTCTTCTCGAAGGCCTTGCGCAGCTTGTCGAAGCCCGATCGCATCGAGGCGAAGCGCTCGAGTGCGGCGACCTTCATCTCCTCGAGCCGGCGCGTCATCGCCTGGCTGGCGCCACCGCCATCTTCGTCGTCTTCGTCATTGAAGGCGTCGGAATCTTCCTCGGCCACGTAGTCGTCGGCCTCGTCGGCGGCCACGAAACCATCCACGACCGCGGCGATGGCCAGCTCCCCGTTGGCAATCTTGTCGCCATAGGCCAGCACCTCGGCCATGATCGACGGCGACGCGGAGATGGCGAGCATCATCGCCTGCTGGCCGCCTTCGATGCGCTTGGCGATCTCGATTTCGCCTTCGCGGGTCAGCAGGTCGAACACGCCCATCTCTCGCATGTACATGCGCACCGGGTCGGTCGTGCGGCCGAACTCCGAGTCGACGGTGGACAGTGCGGCCTGTGCCGCCTCCTCGGCATCGTCGTCGCTCGCAGCCGCGCCCGTACCGCCGGCGACCAGCAAGGTGGCTGCATCGGGCGCCTGCTCGTAGACGGCGATGCCCATATCGTTGAGCATCGTCACGATCGCCTCGATCACTTCGGCTTCGAGCAGCTTGCCCGGCAAGTGGTCGTTGATCTCCTGCTGGGTCAAGAACCCGCGGGACTTGCCCATCTTGATGAGGGTGGTCAATTCACTGCGGCGTTTCTCGGTCTCCTCTTCGGTCAGTGCGGTTGCGTCGAGCCCGAACTCGCGAATCAATGCTCGTTCCTTGGACTTTGGCACCTTCACCCTCAAGGGCTTGGCACTGGCCGTCGAACTGGCGATCTTGGGTGGGAGCTCCACAGACGCTGCAGCCACGATGTTGTCAACGAGCGCTGGTGTGCGTTCGATCTTCTTGTGAGCCATGCTCTTGGCGACCATGCAAGTCCTCTAGATGAAATGTGGTGGTTCGAGTCGGCTACCGGCTGAGGCGCCCACACGTGTCGGGACGGGCCAAAGGCACCCGCGAAGGGAGATCTCATCTGCCCCAATTCACAGCAACCGGCGTGCACCCTATATTGGGCTTGTTTGTGGTTCTGAAAGACCGCATCGAGGCGCGCCTTGGTCGCCGATCCGATCGAAACGGCAGGATTATCGGGTTGCACCCCATCGGGCATCAGACAGGCGGCGGTCGCTACCTCTGACTCTGACGATTCCTGGCAGGGATGCGTCCTGCTCTCAGCGCCTGTCGCGCTGGCGCTACCAGCATTGATCCGGCTGGTGCCGCGGCTTCAACCGTCCTGCGGGCTTTCCTGTTCGAGGAAGAAGCGCAGCATCTCGCGACTGGCATCGGGCCCTTGCGCATCCGTGTAGGAACCCGCCGCCTGTCCACCCGACCAAGCGTGGCCCGCGCCGTGCACCAGCCAGTGCTCGGCGATGGGCCGCCCGGTGTCCGATCGGTGGATCGACCGCGTATAGCGCCGACCCTGGGTCGACACACCCTGCTCGATGACCGGGCGACTGTCGATCGAGGCGGGAGACCGCACACGGGTTCTGAGCACAGCCTCGACGACCTGTTCCCCATTGCGCGGGTGAACGGTCCGATCGTGATCCCCATGAAAGACGATGGCCGGCACTGGCAGCTCCGACGGAGGCGGAGGACTTGCCTTCGAACGCATTCGAACAGGAATGCCGGCAGGCAAAACGGTCCCGCCCGAGCCGGCGCGCATCGCCGCCAAGCCCTCCGGCAGGCTGCGGGCCACACCCGGCGGCAGTCCCGAATGAACCCCGACGGCGGCAAATGTGTCCGGGTACGCCGCCGCGACCAGCGCAGCCATGGCGCCACCCGCCGACAGCCCGGCGATGTAGACGCGTTTGGGGTCGACGCCATGCGCCTGGATCACCGCGTGCGTCATGGTGGCAATCACGGCTGTCTCGCCGCGGTCGCGTGCTTGGTGATTGTGCTTGAACCAGTTCCAGCAACGCGATGGATTGGCGTCCTGCGCCTGTGCCGGGTACAGGACATAGAACCCCTGCTCGCGCGCCAGGGCATTCATGCCCGTACCCGCAGCGAAGTCATCGGGATCCTGCGTACAGCCGTGCAGCATCACCACCAGCGGCAGCCGCCGCTCGTCAGCACCTGGCGGCACGAAGAGCTTGTAGTGGCGGGTGAGCGATGCATGCGCGTGCGCGCCGGCGATGAATTCGCCTTGACGCGGACTCCCCGTGCCAGGCATTTCGGCGACGTCCGGTGCAGATGCGGTGCCGGCCTCGACGCGATCAACCAACTCGAGCACACAGCCCTCGAGCACGAGCGAGGGACCCTCGGCTGGGCCCGTCGACGGCTTGGCCTGCAAGGTGCCACTTGGCGAGCGCGAATCTGGCGCAGGCATAGCGGTACTTGCGCCGCCGAGCGCGCGTTGTATCGCGGCGGTGGCTGCGGCCAGACGCCCGCCTCGGGTCAGTCGTGTCGCGTCGCGCATCAGTTCCTGGAATGTCGGGTTCATGCGGTCCTTCCAAGCGTGAGATCGTCGGTTTCAGCGCTGGCGACTGGCCAGCGCGGCCTTGACGGCCGGGCTGGCATGCAGCGCACCGAGCACGTCCAGGGATTCGATGGTGGCCAGCGCCAGTTCGGGGGTCACGTCGTGAGCGATCGACGCCAGGCCCAGTACGCGGATGCGCAGCATTTGATTGGCGGCCTTCACGGCCCGCAGATCGTCGGCACCGAAATGCTGCAGGCCGAGCACCAGCGTCTTGCGCGCCACCGCCTGTTTGACGGCATCCGCGTGACTGCTCAGCTGGTTGCGGATGGCCGTGCGGATGAAGTCGGTGCGGTTGCCGTAGAAGCCCTCCGACACCAGCAGGTCAATTTGTCCCAAGTCGACAAAGCCGAGGTTGATGGTGATCTTCTCGGAGTCGGCGCTCATTTTCCTGACCGGTTGCCGGGCGGGTGTTGATTTCATTAGGGCATCATAGCACCATCCTTATGGATGGCATACGGATGGTAATTGGATGGTGAGGGAATGGCGATGCAGTCGTGATCAAAGGTGCCGTTCATTGACGATCTGGCCTGAACCACTTGCGAGGTCCGTCGGCCCGCTGAGCGCAGCGGACGGTAGCCGTTTGTCCGCGCAACTCGGCAGGCGAGTCGGGATCAGGTGGCCCGATGTCGGGCGGCGCCTTCATCACCTACCGCAAGGGCCTGAAACCCTGGCAGCGCTACCGCATCCGCTTCACGCTGGTCGGGTCCGACCCTTCGTGGAACTACATGCGCTTCGAATTCGTGTGCGTGGACGGCACGCTGTGCGCGGCCGGGTACATGAAGGGCGCGGCCGTCGGTCGCGACGGCCTGGTGCCCAACCAGCGCTCGTACGCCAAGCTCGGCCGCGAGTTCGTGCAGAGTTCCCTGCCGCGGCCGGTGCGGCACTGGCGGGCCGCCGAGGCCGGCGAGATGCGGGCCGGCGCGACGGCCGCATGAACACGCTGGGCGCGCAGCTGTACGCCGCTGGCGGCGCGATCTTCTGCGTGCTGGGCGTGCTGCACGCCGTGACCATGCTGATGGCCCTGCGACGCCCGCGCCGCTTGGTGCCGGGCGCCACGGCTCAGGCTTTCGCGTGCTTGGCGATCAGTGCTTCCGCGCTGTCCAGCTCAGCCGGCCCAGGCAAAGGGTGCGAAGTGCCCGTTGCGCGTGCCGCTCGAGTCGTTCCAGCCGATGCCGAAGACCTTGAACGTGCTGCGCAGCGCCTTGGCGATGGACAGGCGGCTGTTGACGGGGTGGGCGGTGTGCTCGATCGCCAGGGCCTGGCCAGGCGCCACCATGCTGGGCACGCCCTCGCAGGCCTGGTCGACCAGATCGCCGGCTGTCACCATGCGCTTCATGCCTTCGATCTCGAAGCGAATCGGCCGCCGCTCGACGCCGGCGATGCGGCCGACCAGCGGCGCGAGCGCGGCCATCGGGCCGCCCGCGGCACCGGTGGCAATGCCGGTGATGGCCTCGACCTGAGCCTCGGTGGCACGCTCGTCGATGATCAGCCCGACCGTCATGTTGCCGGCCGCCATCGGCCCTGGGGCATGCATCATGACGATGAAGGCCAAGCCGTCGAGCGCCACGCCGTCCTTAGCGCCCTTGTCGATGCGCAACGCCACCGCGGCCTTGCAGTCGCCCTCGGTCGGCGCCGCCGCCAGGTTGGAGGTGATGCAAGGGCACAGCATCGTGCAGTTGCAGGTTTCCATGTATTCGCCAGAGATCTGCCAGCTTGACATCGTCAATCTCCTGCAGGTGGGTGCTGGTTCGACAACCGGCGCGTGCGTGCACCATCTGCCCGTCCGGGGAACGATGGGGCAACAGTAGTCCCATCGGCGGCGATGCGCAAGTGTCGCGTTGAATGTCCGCCAGGCTGCGCCTGGTATGCGGCGCAGCGATGCCTGCTTGACAATGTGGCTCCACACAGGCCCGTGCGCAATGGAGGTTCGATGGCACATCAGCCGGGTGAGTCGGCCTCAGGGGCCGTGGCGAGCGGCATGGCCGCCGCCCGCCTGCGCGGCGCAGGCGTGCTGGCGCTCAGCGTGGTCGCCTGGGCCGCGCTGGCTTGGCTGGTGATCGACATGGGTCATCCGCTGGCACAGCTGACGATGCCGATGTCGTCGCGCTGGAGCACGGCCCAGGCGCTTGCGGTGTGGACCATGTGGGCCGTGATGATGGCCGCGATGATGCTGCCGTCGGCGCTGCCGATGGTCCTGGCCTTCATGAAGCTGGGCACCGACGCCGCCAGCGTGACCCGCGCGCGCAGCTTCGTGGCGGCCTACCTGCTGGTGTGGTGCGCCTTCAGCGTGGCCGCGAGCGCCGCACAATGGGGCTTGCAGGCGGTGGGCTGGATCGACCCGATGATCGTCAGCCGCTCGGCGGGGCTGACGGCGGCGCTGCTGCTGATCGCCGGGCTGTATCAGTTCTCGCCGCTCAAGCGCATCTGCCTGGCGAGTTGCCGCACGCCGATGGCCTTCCTGCTCGGTGAATGGCGCGCGGGGGTGGCGGGCGCGTTCGTGATGGGCCTGCGCCACGGCCTGTTCTGCCTGGGCTGCTGCTGGGCACTGATGGCGCTGCTGTTCGTCGGCGGCGCGATGAACCTGGCCTGGGTGGCCGCGCTGTCGATCACCGTGGCCATCGAGAAGCTGGCGCCGCATGGCGAACGCCTGGCGTGGCTGCTTGGGGCAGCGCTGATCGCCACGGGCCTGTGGCGGTTGTGGGCGCTGCTGGTGTAGTCCGACTTGCCTGTGACAAGATGGCGGCGCGACAACCTCTCACCCGACGTCCATGAGCATCCGCAGCAAGGCCTACATCGTCGGTGCCTTCGAACACCCGACGCGCAAGGCGCCGGACAAGAGCACGGCACAACTGCATGCCGAATGCGCGCGCGGTGCGCTGGCCGACGCCGGCCTGGAGCTGCGCGATGTCGACGCCTACTTCTGCGCAGGCGACGCGCCAGGCATGGGTGCGCTGAGCATGGCGGACTACCTGGGCCTGAAGCTCAAGCATGTCGACTCCACCGACACCGGGGGCTCCTCGTACCTGGTGCACGTGGCGCACGCCGCGCAGGCGGTGGCCGCCGGCAAGTGCCGGGTCGCGCTGATCACGCTGGCCGGACGGCCACGATCGGAAGCGCGCACACCACTCGCCGCCAACGTGCCCGAAGTGCCCTTCGAGGCAGCGTATGGCGTGCAGACACTGAACATGTACGCAATGGTCGCGGCACGCCATATGCACGAGTTCGGCACCACGCCGGAGCAACTCGCCTGGGTCAAGGTGGCCATGTCGCATCATGCGCAGCACAACCCGCACGCCATGCTGCGCGACGTGGTCAGCGTGGCTGACGTGCTGGCCTCACCGAGGGTTGCCGACCCGCTGCACAAGCTGGACTGCTGCGTCGTCAGCGACGGCGGCGGCGCGTTGCTGGTGGTAGCGCCCGAGGTCGCCCGCAGCCTGAAGCGGCCGCGGGTCAAGGTGCTGGGCGCCGGCGAGGCCTTGAAGGGTCAGGACGGGGGACGGGTCGACCTGAGCTATTCGGCAGCACGCTGGTCCGGCCCTGCGGCGTTTTCCGAGGCCGGCGTGAGCCCGGCCGACATCCAGTACGCGTCGATCTACGACAGCTTCACCATCACCGTGCTGATGCAGCTCGAGGACCTGGGCTTCTGCAACAAGGGAGAAGGAGGGCGCTTCGTCGCCGACGGCAACCTGATCGCGGGCGTCGGCAAGCTGCCGGTGAACACCGACGGTGGCGGCCTGTGCAACAACCACCCCGCCAATCGTGGCGGCATCACCAAGGTCATCGAGGCGGTGCGCCAACTGCGCGGCGAGGCCCATCCGAAGGTGCAGGTGCCGAACTGCACGCTGGCGCTGGCGCAGGGCACCGGGGGGCTGCTCGGCAGCCGCCACGGCAGCGCCACGTTGATCCTGGAAAGGGAGTGAAGCGATGAGCACGCCTGCGCAAGATCGCACGCTGGTGGCACCGATCAGCGATGCCTTCAGCGCGCCGTTCTGGATGGCTGCTGCCGAAGGCACCCTGCTGATACGTTGCTGCAATGCCTGCCGGGCAGTGCATTGGTATCCGCGCGCGCACTGCCCGTTCTGCTTCAGCGACGACACCGCCTGGCAGGCGTCGCCGGGAACGGGCCACATCTACAGCGTCAGCGTCACGCGCAAGGCCGGGCCGCAGCCCTATGCCATCGCCTACGTCACGCTCGAAGAAGGGGTGACACTGCTCAGCAATATCGTCGATTGCAATCTGGACGGGCTGCGCATCGGCGACCGCGTGGAGGTGGTCTTCAAACCCACCGAGGGTGGCGCCTTCATGCCGATGTTCCGGCCCGTCTGATCGCTCCTGAGATTTGCGCCATGGCTGCGTTGCAAGTCGATTCCAACCTGCCCGAACTCACACCCGCTCAAAGCCTGACCGGGTGGCGCCGCGAGTTCTGCGTCGAGTTGCTCGGCGACGGCGGCGCACGAGTCTTTGTGCGTACCGTCGAAACGAGCTCTTTCAAGGCAGCGCAGTTGCAGCGCGCCATCTTGTTTCATCGTCTCGACTCGCGGTTCACAGACGTGGCGGGCTGCGTCGAAGCCGTCCGAGCGGACCTTGAGCACTTGGTGGACACCGCGCGGCGCACGCGGCCGACCAAGGAGAATCTGTTTGCTGCCGTGGAATACGAGCGTGCAACGTGGGAGCGGGTGCAGCAGGGCGTCGATCGCTGGGCACGACGCTCAGATCGATAGGGCAGACGGGCGCTCGCTGACGGGCACCTTGCCGATCGGCGTACGCACTGGAATGGCAAGTCTCAGGCGCTAAGTTCGGCGAAACGGCCGTCAGGCCCCGACCCACACCCGACTCGCGCTGACCCCAATTCCAGACCGCAAAGCTGACGGTCGGTCACATTTGCGGACAGCGTCCTTACGCATATGGGGCGGCCGGGGGCATCGGCGCTGGTGACGGCTCCGGCCGTGCGCCCGACAGCAATCCCACACCTGGATGTCCTTCAGCCGCTCCGGCGGCACCGCATGGCGATTCTGCTCGAGCACCGCGGAATTTGCATCATTGCTCACTCATTGACGCAGACACGCTTCACCTGCCGGACCGAAGCCGTGGCCCTGAGTTCAGGCCGTCGCAGGCAGCGCGCGACGGCCGAGACGGTGCAGCAGCAGCTGCGCGGCGAAGGCAAGCAGCAGCATCAGGCCGACGCCCGCAGCCCACAGCAGCCAGGTCAGCGGCAGCATCCACGTCAGCAGCTTGCCGAGCCAAGGCAAGATCTGCTGCGCGAAGTCGAGGGTCCATGCAATGCCGTCGAACGTGGCGTGGATGGCCTCGATGTCGACCCAGTAGGTTAGCCAAGCCGGAACCGGCAGCGACGTCACCATCTGGCTCAGCTGCGACGCCTCGCCGGAGGCGAGTAAACCTGCGCCCCAGTACAGCAGCGCCGAGACAGCAACGGCGCTGCCGGTCCACACCAGCGCCCCCAGGGCAAATCCCGACCAGATAAAGCGCATCATGTCGTCTCCACTCCTTGGTAGCTTCGCACGGGCTCACGGGCGCAAGCCTTTGCTCTTGATCTCCTGCTTCAGGATCGCGCCGCTGCGCTGGTCTTGCGCAGTGACGCGCTGCAGTGCACCTGCATCATGCTCATCGGCGCGGTGGGCGCGGCGTTCCGCGCCACGGCGCTGAGGGCGGCGCGGATTCGCTACCGTTTCTTTGGTCGCAGCGCGTTCACGGCCCTCGGCGCCAAACTTGCTGACAGGCCGGGCGGATTCGGGACGCGCACCTACTTCGGCTTCTTCGCCTCCTTGTTGCCGCGCTGGCCCTTGGTCATGCCGCGTACTCCAAACAAAGGTTGGGCGATGATGGTACGCGCTACGGCCTGCCGCCTTCCCTGCGTTGCCGGCCATGACGGGATGAATATTCAGTCGTGACCGTCAGCCGCGGCCGTCAGCTGACCGCGGACGCATGCCGGACGACACTGCGCTGGCCGAAACTCGACGCTTGTAAGACGTGCGCTTCTTGCTTCGGCCATGCGCTACCGATCTTGCCTGCTCGCGGTCATCCGCAGGCAACTGGTTTGGCGCAACAGTCGCCTCGGCCAACACCTCTGTGATCGCGCGCCGGCTCGAAGCGCGCCGCGGCAGATCGTCAGGCGTCGTACTTGAACGATAGGGAAACCCGCGCGCGGTAGGCGACGACCTTGCCGCCCTCAATCTTCATGTCGAGCTTGCTGACTTCAGCGATGCGCAGATCGCGCAGTGACTTGGCCGCTGTCTCGACGGCGCTTTTCGCTGCATCCTCCCACGACACTGGGCTTGTGCCAATGATTTCCGTGACACGGTAGACGCCAGATTCAACTTGCTTCTTGGCCATTTGTCTTGCTCCTGCCGGTTGAAGAGGCACGGAACCTGTTCCGAATGCCTCAGGACGCCCATCATAGGCGCCTGGCAGCGCAACACGCCACCACACTTGCAGCAGCAGGCACTGCGCGAAGAGCGCATCGAGGTCATCCCCAAAGCACTGAGTCCGCCCCTGGGCACGCCGAAGGCCTTCATCAGCTATCGCCGCGGCGACGCGCCGCATCAGGCGATGGACCTGCACCGCGCCGTGGCGGACCGCCTCGGCGAGGAGCAGGTCTTCTTCGATCGGCTGGACATCAGTCATGGCGACAACTGGCGCGAGATCGTGCGCGCCCAGCTCACGGCGGGCGATGTCGTGCTGGCCCTGATCGGCCCGCAGTGGCTCGACGAACTGCGCTGCCGCTTGGCCGAACCCGCGGACAATGTGCTTCGCGCCAAGCTCGCCACGGCGCTGGCCATGGGCAGGCGCGTGATCCCGTTGCTCCTCGAAGGTGGCACGATA
>Ga0316601_100000341_pt1 | contig 19343 bp, 13 predicted proteins | sample OWC_soil_day5_no_FD_207663 | JGI IMG/M metagenome (GOLD analysis project Ga0316601, IMG submission 207663) | Wetland soil microbial communities from Old Woman Creek delta, Ohio, United States - OWC_soil_day5_noCT | ecosystem: Environmental > Terrestrial > Soil > Wetlands | place: USA: Ohio... | reverse complement strand
CTTAATTTCATAACGTTTATTTCCTATCTTCTTTGCAGCAACCATACATGCACAATTAAGCGGCCAAATGCCTGCATTTTGAGTAAAACGTTCAATATGTTTTTCTTCAATATAGTAAAGAGGTCTAATTAGCTCTAACCCTTTATAGTTTGCAGACCTTAGCTTTGGAAGCATAGTCTTGAAGTTTCCAGCATAAAGCACATTAAGCATAGTTGTCTCAATTACATCATTAAAATGATGTCCTAGGGCAAGCTTATTACATCCTAACTCTTGAGCTTTTGCATATAATGACCCTCTACGCATTTTTGCACACATATAGCAAGGATAATCCTTTGCAATTTTATCTACTACTTCAAAAATTCCTGAATCATATATATAAACAGGAATGTTTAAATAGTTACAGTTATCAATTAACAACTCTTTTATATTTTCATGATAGCCTGGATTCATAGCAATAAACTCTAAATCAAATTTCATTTGACCATGCCTTTGAAGTTCTTGGAATAACTTAGCCATTATTAAGCTATCCTTACCACCAGAAATAGCGACTGCAATCTTATCTCCTTCTTCTACTAATTTATAATCCTTAATAGCCTTAATAAATTTTGACCATACACTTTTTCTATAGGTTTTAACAAGACTTCTTTCTATTTCCACCAGTGGCTTTCTTTCATTAAAAGGAACCAATATGTCGCAACCGCTGCCTGCAAGACTTTCCTCTATATTATCTACATTCTCCACACTATATGAATCATCTACCTCATCCATATTCTTCATATTATCTAGAATTTCTCTATTTTGTACCTTTTCTTTTTTATCCATACTATGTCACCTCACTAATTATGAGAACATTATAACATCTTTAGCTATATTTGTCTTTTGAAACTGTCATAAATCACTCCAACAACTACACCCACCACTGCTCCTAATGTAAGTCCAAAAGCTATGTTACTAAAAATCGCTCCCCCTATTATCCCCAAAAGCGAACCATAGCACATGCCCAATCCTATTCCTTTGCTAATCTGACCTGCATCTTCTTCCTCTCTACCCTTTACCTCTACCTTCAGTGGCTCTTCCATTTTCCTCTCGCTCCCCCTTTTAAAATTCCCCTAATAATCCATCCTAATTCTATTTTATAATACAATTCTTACAACTATATTAACCAATTCTTAAGATATTCTTAACACTCAATATATTAGACGCTGGAACTCAAAAAAAGGTTCAACATTTTAAAAAATATTTTTATTTTTGTAAAGATTTTCACCTTATATTTAAATCACTAATATGCTAATTAATAAGTGCGAGCAACTTACTACTCGCACTTTTTATTATTTAATATTCAAACTCTTATTCTTAAACTCTCTTACTACATTTACCTTGTCATTAGTATCTAAATATTTCATTTCAACAGTGTCTCCTTCTTTAGTAAACACTGCATATGGCATAGTGTCTGTATTAATTGAGAAAATACTATCGCTGGCTTCTAGTAGAATTCTTTGCACCCCCCCCTCTGCCGTCTGAAGGTTAATAACTCTTACTACTTTTCCTTCTATAGTCTTTGCCATATTATTTTTTGTAGGATTTGCATTACCTTGATCACTAGTTGCTAAAAGCACTCTGTATTTTTCAAAGGCTTCCTGCTTAGTTGGAGCATGACATATCTTGCTGGTTTCTGCATTTACTAATGCAATCTCTCTAAATACTCCATTAGAATCTACTACTGGTATAATCCAAGTATTAGCTCCATATATAGAGTACAGTAACGGTTGTTCACCCTTCCACTGCTCCTTTTGGAAGGTCTTCTCCACTACTAGAAGTGCTGCCTTTCCATTTGAGCCCTTTACAGATGGATAATAATCAAAAGTACCTGTTCTGCCATTTATCATTGCATATCCAACCATGGTGGTGGATTTACTATCTAAATTTGTATGGTCTGTAGCATAGTAAAAATCACCTTTTTCGGTGAAGACTCCCGCTACTTCTTTCCCTTCTCCCCATTCTGTTGGAACATGTACTCCCTGTTTGCTAAACAAATAATTAAATAATCCAAGCTGATATTTTCCATACCAGGTATTATAGTCTAATGCCACATCATCAGGGATAACCTGATCTACGAAGGCTGGCGTTTCTTCTTTACTATATTTTTTCATATCCCCATTGGATGGATCAAATAAAATTACTCCATCAACCACTCTGCCGCTTCTGTAATTTGAATAATGACCATAGCTAACTGCGTAATATGCCTTTCCAGTATCGTCCGGTTCAAAGCTGGCATCCATTATTACTATGTTAGGATATTTATTTCTAACCATCCTTTCCAGGTTATTTCCAAACCAAGCGGTAGGCGTATATTTTGCTTGTATTTTCACAAGTTCTGCAGGCTTATCTAATTCTGCTGACACCTTAATATAATAATTTACTTCCTTTGCTTTTTTATAAGAAAAATAACCATTAAACTCGATAGGTGCAACCCAAAACAATTCATTACCTACCTTTTGTATATGATAATCCCCAATTGTATATAGCGAATAGTTTTCTATTCTTCCTAGAACCTTATCACCTTTATACTTTGCATTTGAATATGGAATTATAGGAATATGTTCTATATTCGTATCTTCTAGTTTTCCTTCTTCCGCATTTACTTTAGTTAGCTTAGCTAAATCCTTCTTAATTGTAAATGGATAAACTATAAGCATATATAACCAAACTAAAGCTAATAAAACCACTATTCCAGTAAATATGCCGCTAATCTCTTCTCTTTCTAAAGCCATTATGCTTATGATATAGCAAATAACAAAGACAGGTATGACCGCCTTAAAGAAAGCTGGCAAAGTTTTATCTAAAAGTACGGTGTAGTTTAAGAAAAAGGCATAAAGTACACCTATTATAAATAGAAATGTCTCTATAGCTAGTATAGATTTTTTCTTTGTTTTACTGTATGAAATAAGACATACAGGGTTTAAGAAAAACAAAGGTATTAACCAAAATAGTATCTTCATAATTTTATATCTTCCTTTCGTTATTTAGCAGCAGCGACCTCTTCATTATTGGAAATCCTATCCTCTGCTTTGTTAATAATATCGTCTGGGTATCCAATATACTTTAATATTCTAATAGCATTTCTAGTTGGGGAAACACCCTTCTTTATTAAGTAATCAAATTTTAATCCATTTTCGTCTACATCTTCTCTAAAGTAGTAGCAATCATAATCATCAACCATTTTAGTAAGCTCTAAATCATGAGTTGCTACAAGCACTAAGGCATTGTTGTTTATTAAGTAATTAAGTATTTCTACCGCTGCAGAAACTCTTTCTACGGGATTTGTGCCTCTAAATATTTCATCTATAAAGCTTAAAAGAGGTACTTCCCAATTGCAGGATTTTATTATATTAAGCAGTGCTTCTGCTTCCCCTAGATAATAGCTTTTTCCGCTCATCAAATTATCATCTGGACTTATGGAGCTTATAATCCTAAAGTATCCGCCATGATATTTGTCAGCAGTACAGGTATATATAGTTTGTGCTAAAAGGGCATTTACTCCTAAGGTTCTTAAAAATGTAGATTTACCAGACATATTAGAGCCTGTTAGTATAACTCCCCTATTGTCAATTGTTATACTGTTAGCCACAGGTTTCTCAATTAGTGGATGAACTATATTTTCCGCTTCAATGATTCTCTTACCCATCTGAAGCTCTGGTTCTACATACTTTTCAAGGCCAGCTCTATATGAAGAAGCTGATATTAATGCATCAATCTCCCCTAAAGTTAAATATAATTCCTTAAGCTCAAGTTTATATTTATTTATCTCATCAATAACAGAATAAAAGGCCCTTTCTTCTACAAGAAAAGCTATGTAAAAATATTCCACAAGTGCACCTAAAAGATCCCCATTCAAAGTACCTGAATTAAGAAATGCGGTTCTTCTGGCTATCTTTCTACATTTTGCAGAGCAACTTTTTAATGTATCTTCATATTGATTAATTTCATGAATATTCATTTTAACTATTTTTTCTGCAGTGTTTATTATAGCTCCTAAATACTTTACCGATGACTGTTGCCCCATTGTAATCTTCTTCTCTCTATAATGTATCATCATATTAAGAAACAAAATCATAAATAGGGGAAATCCAACCACACCTATTCCTAAGAAGGGAATTGCCACAATTAGCCCTGTGGAGATTAATGTCATAAAACTATAAGAAAATCTTTTTGCCTTGTTGCCTGTTATTTGTCCCCATATTAAAGGCAATATACCAATCTCTTGTCTTCCTAACTTAAATAGCTCTACCTGAACCTTTTCCCTAGTGTCTGTACTCTTTTCAAAAAATCTTATTAGTTCTTTTCTATTATTAAGTTTTTCTTCATCTATAAGCGGTCTTCTAAGCAAGTTATAAAAAGCCTGTTCTCCTGGTGTAGATAACGTTTTATCTAATTCTTTAAATACTTCATCCATATTTAAATCTTGCCAAGTTTGATTATTTATATAAAACTCATTAGGCTTCTCCTCTTTAACATAATTAAAAAGGTCCTTCATGTTGTCAAAATCTCTTTTTCTATTGTCTTTCATTCCCCACTTAGCTCTAGTTTCTCGTAGAGCTTTTCTATTTAAAAGATTCTGTATTATATTCATACCTTTATCTCCTTTTGAAACTTATGGTTACTATAGCTAATAGATTATGCCATTAACTTTAACTTTTTATTATCAACTTTTTCTAAAACAATTTTTTTAAACTCAATTTTATCACATTCTGATACGAAAAATCTTTTTGGGATAATTACTGCTTGAATTGTAGAGGTATATAACAAAATCATATATTTTTTCTCTATAACCGCTATAATCTCATCCCATTTAACAATAGATTCTCCGTTTTCATTTTTACACAGTACTCCCTCATCCCGGACAAGGAATCTATGCTCAAGCTTCATCCTTGAGCTAGAATTATAAATTGTTTTTGTTCTCTTCAAACTTATTAACACAAGTACTACTACTGTAAGAATACTAATAACTACAGATATTAAAATTATCAATGGTAATCCACCAACTTCATATAATTCATCTTTAAATGTCCCATACAATATCATCGTGTAAGCACAAAACAATATTAATAATTTTTTCATATACCTTTTAGTAAGGTGATACATATTAAATGTTTTATAGTCTTCAAATGTTAATTTACCGCCAAAAGTTATTTCTTCCATACTTACCTCCATTTTTTTGTTTTTATCAAAATTTATAGCTATTTATCATAATAAACTACGTTCTGTTCTACTAATATCCCATCTTTATATGCAAGCTTCCCTGAAAACATTCTACCGCTTTCAATCCATTCCATAAAAATCTTGTCACCTTCCCACATATTTAAGCTTAATATCTCTGAGTCCTCTACCCACTTCAGCACACCCTCATCAGAGTCTATAAGCTCCCCTTCAAAGTCTTCAGCGGTGAATACAAAAGTATACCAATCTTCATCATCCTTAAAGCCAGGAAAAGTAATAAATCCTTTTAGGATTGGGTTATATATAACTAGTCCACTCTCCTCTTTTACCTCCCTGATAATACACTCCTCTGGTGTTTCACCTTGCTCTATCTTTCCGCCAAGTCCTACCCATTTGCCTTCATGAATGTCATTTTCTTTCTTAACCCTATGAAGCATCAAAGTTTTCCTATCTTTTTTTATATAACACATTGTTGCTAATTTCACTGTAACTCCACCTTACCTTTATATTTGTTACTTTTTTGGTGCCAGGCACTTATAAGTGACAAATTTATATTTAAGTATCTACTTAATTAATTTTTATGAAAAAATGATAATATTATTAAAACAATGATCATAATTCCCCAAAGATAAATCCAACTAATTATGTTTATAAATACTACAGAAGCTATGAAATGCATTATAGCCACTTTATATATAAAATCATTAAATCCATATTTATTCCTAGTTAAAAAGGCCCATAAAAATACACCATAATTAACTACAAGGAACCAAGAAAAATATTTTTTAAATTCTTCATATTGGATAGGTTCAATGCAAAATGAATTCGCGAATGGCTCATCTACCTTTATTATTTTTGCTGAGTAGGCATCAATAAACAAATAAGTAGGACTGCCATCATTAATGACTATAATCCACTCCCTATGCCTAAAAACTATACTATGAAGATCTTTAGTTAAATACTCCTTCTTAAAGTTCTCTTTACTTTCCATTACTAAATTTTCTGTTTTAATATAATTTATTGCAACCTGTTCTGCCTTCTCTTTTGAAATCCTTGTTGTATTGTTATAAAAACCTATCAAACCGCATAAAAGCCAAAGTACAGCAGAACCTATAATAACAAATTTATTTTTTCTCATTACCGCTCTCCTTAATCCTTTCATCTTGTATTCCCCTTTCTATAAAGTTCAACATTTGTATATAAAACCCTTTTTAAAATATAAAAAACGTAGTAAGCTAAAAACCTACTACGCTTTATGTAAATTGTATTTATCTATGAAAATATGTGCTAATTGAAAAATTGACTTACAGTAGTAGTTGGTATTACACCTTCTCCACCGAATATGCATTTTCCAATTACAGAATTTGAGTTTTTAGTTAAATAATATCTAGTACTTTGATCTACATCTTTATCAATTAGAACTACTGGGTGCATTCCTGCTGCTGCTAAAACTGAACCTGAAAGTGCATCAGGGAAATTTAATCCTGTAGCAAAGAACATTTCATGTGGTCTAATAGCACCACCAAAAGCTTCTAGTACATTAATATTAGTTTCATATCTATTTGCACCAGCTATTCTTGCAGTATTTTGACAAACTTGTAAAATACTATTTTGTGTCGCAGTACTTACTACTCCAGTTCCTCCAATAATAAATGAATACTCTGTATTGGTATCCTTTATATATTGGCATACTTTTTCATTACTACTGTTTTTATCAACCAATAGTATAGGCATTTCAAGACAAGCTGCAATTGAAGCTATTGAAAGTGCATCTGGGAAATCAGCACCAGTAGCTACTGCCACTGCACCAACAGGATCTAAGTATTGTGCTATAGCAAGACTTGTCTCATATCTGTCTTGTCCTGATATTCTAGTGCATTTTATACCCATTGAGATTAATTTATCTTCAACATTCTTAGATACAGCACCTGTTCCTCCTATTATAAAAACATTTTTAACACCTGTGGTTTTTAGTTGATTTTCTACGTCACTGCTTAAAGCTTGTGGATTTGTTAAAATGATAGGTGCATTAAATTTCTTTGCTAATGGAGCGGCACTTAATGCATCTGGGAAATTCTCTCCTGTGGTAATTACAGCATAATCGCAATAACTCCAGTTATTCTTAAATATGCTATATGAAGTTTCATACCTACTAAGACCCGCGAATCTATATATAGATCCTCCGAAACCACTCTTTGGATAAAACTCAAAATCATATTGAATGTTAGTGTTAGTATTTTGGTCATCCTTTATTTGTACATAATATAGTCCATTTAAAGTGCCATCATATACAATTATTCCGCTTCCATTCGGACATCCACTAAAAACTTCATTACCATTTCCATCATAAATAGTTGCAGTTAAAGTTGCAGGTAAAGCTGCAGCACCATTAGTACTTCCAAGATGGAACTCATAGGTATTGCTTTTAGGAATATAAATTTTATACCAATCTTTATCTCCTTGTGGCAACTCTGAATAGACGCAATCATAAAGCACAATTTTATTTGCTTCAAAGTTGAAATTATTTGGTTCTGTTTCACCGAATGGTGGTCCATCTGCCAAGGCATTAACCTGCGGCATCATAATTAGTGCTGCAGCTAGTGCTGCAGAAGCTAGTACCGCTTTAATCTTTAGTTTCATTTTTCTTCCCCCCGAAATATATAGTAATAGCTTTTAGTATATTATCTTTAATAATATACATATTTTCTCAGCACTCTTAATATTACTGTATATCCATCTTTTGGTCAAGCCTTCTTTTTACCCTTTACTATCTCTGTTTTCAATTCTGACTGCATAAAAAACAACACTGTAGAAGCTTTTTTAAAAACTTCTTCAGTGCTGTGTAAAATTTTAAGTTTAATTTGAATAAGGGAAAAACTGCTTTACGGTAGCAGTTGGTATTACACCTTCGCCCCCGAATATACATTTACCATATATCTTGTATCTATTCTCATTAATATAATTTACAGTGCACTGCTGAGGTTCTTTGTTAAGCAGCACTATTGGATGACTTCCTGCTATAACAGAGCCTGAAAGTGCATCAGGGAAATTCTCTCCTGTTGCAAAGCACATTTCATGTACCGGCCCTTTAAACTTCTGCAGTACCTTAATATTGGTTTCATATCTATCTGAACCAGCTATTCTGCAAGTTTCTCCAAATTGTTTTATATAATTTTCTGTGGCTAAACTTACTGCACCAGTTCCTCCAATAATATATGAGTATGTTATTCTATTCAGCTTCATATATTCGCCAACCCCTGTATTCGCACCATTTTTATCCACTAATAGTATAGGCATTCCATTCCCGGCAGCAATGGCTGATATTGAAAGAGTATCCGGAAAATTATCACCAGTTGTTACCATTGCCACTCCATGAGGCTCTAAATATTCTGCTATCCTAAGATTAGTCTCATATCTATCTTTTCCAGCAATTCTACGGCAGTATATATTCATTGAAGTTAACTTATCTTCAATATCCTTCGATACGGCGCTTGTCCCCCCTACTATAAGTGCAATTTGTACTCCTGTGTCTCTAATGTGATTTTCTACATCAGCTCTTAAGGCCTTGGGGTCTGTTAATATAATAGGTGCACTGTATCTCTTTGCCATCGGCGCAGCACTTAAAGCATCAGGAAAATCTGCTCCTGTAGCAATTACCACAATGCTGCAGGAACTCCAATTATCCTTAAACATGTTATATGAAGTCTCATATCTATCCATGCCGTCATATCTATAGGTATATCCTTTACCTGCAGTTTTCTGCATTATTTGAAAATTATATACGTTTTGGCTAGTAGTATTTTGTTCATCTAGAACCTGTATATAATACAATCCCTTTGCTTTAAAGTCGCAGCAAATCCTTGAATTACTATCAGGACAGCCTTTAAAAACAACGTTCCAATTATTATCATACACAGTTACATTTATAGTCTTGGTACATAAATTACTTAAAAAAGTCAACGTACATTCATCATCTTCAGCAAGATAAAACTTATACCAATCCACATCCCCACTGGGCAGGGTTCCATGGGCATAATCCATAATGCCTACTTTATTGGCAGAATGAGTTTGATTATTTGGCTCTACTTCAAAGTACTGATCGCCCTCTGCTAATGCTGTAGTCGCTGAACCGATAAGTACTGCCATGACTAGTACTAAGGAAGCCAGTACAGTTTTAAGTTTTAATCTCATTTCCATCCCCCTCAATATACATAAATAAACTTATTGTATATTATCTTAATAATATACATAAATTTTACAATAATTATAATATTACAACATACTCTCTTTTAAGTCAATAAATTACTTTATATGTAAATGCACCCTGGACAATAGTAGAAATATGTAGAAATATAAACAAGGAAGCAGTATACGCTGTACCGCTTCCTCTTTTTACAATTTATATATATCTATTAACCTACTTCTCTTCTTTCTTCTCTTTCATTGTTCATTGTACTATGACTCTTGCCATATAAGAAATATATTACTAACCCTATTGCTAGCCAAATAACAAATCTCCATTTTGTAACCACAGGAAGCTCCCACATTAGATATCCACAGAATAACATAGCTAGAACAGGAGTTACTGGCACTCCTGGGCACTTAAACCCTCTTTTAATATCTGGTCTTTTCTTTCTAAGCACTATTACTGCTGCTGAAACTATGACAAAGGCAGCGAGTGTACCTATGTTAGTAAGCTCTGCTACTTTACCTATCGGCATAAAGCCTGCAATTAAAGATGTAACTATACATACTAAAATTGTACTCTTTATTGGCGTCCCATGTTTTTTATCTACCTCTCCAAAAACCTTTGGCAACAACCCATCTCTAGACATAGCAAAGAATACACGAGTCTGACCATACATAAGCACTAGTAAAACAGAGGTTATACCTGCTACTGCTCCTACAGATACTAATGCTGACCCCCAGCCTATGCCAACCTGTTGAAGTGCAAAAGCAACTGGTGCTGAAGTACCTTTAAATTTTATATACGGTACCATACCTGTTAAAATAGCTGATACTACTATATAAAGTACTGTACAAATAATTAAGGAACCTATAATTCCTCTAGGTAAATCTCTTTGAGGATTTTTAACCTCCTCTGCCGCAGTAGAAACCGCATCGAAACCTATATACGCAAAGAAAATTATTGCAGCTCCCTTAAATACACCTCCCACACCATACGGCATAAAAGGATGCCAATTAGCTGGCTTTACATGGCCTACTCCCAATACTATGAAGAGAACTATTACTACTAATTTAACTATTACTATAATATTATTGATTACTGTACTTTCTTTTGCTCCCATAGAAAGCAGTATAGATATTAGTACAATAATTATAATTGCTGGCAAATTGATCACGCCTCCAGGCACATCTGGTGCATTGGTTAAACTTGTTGGCAGTGTGATTCCTATTGAACTTAAAAGGCTCATTATATATCCTGACCATCCAATAGCTACAGCAGAAATTCCTACTATGTATTCAAGTAATAAGTCCCAACCTATGATCCATGCCCATACCTCTCCTAATGCAGCATATCCATATGTATATGCACTTCCTGCTATAGGCACCATTGCTGCAAGCTCAGCATAACATAATGCCGCAAAAGCACAGGCAATTCCAGAAATAACAAAGGAAAGTATAATGGCTGGTCCTGAATAGTCTGCAGCTGCTATACCTGTAATTACAAATATTCCTGTGCCAATAATTGCTCCAACGCCTAACATAGTTAATTCAAATGCCCCTAAAACCTTCTTTAATGATTTTTCCCCTGATGCTTCTTTCAAAAGATCATTTATAGGCTTAGTTCTAAAAATATTTGAAGACATTTTCTCTCCTCCCTTGCCTCTTTTTTATTATTATCTGCTACCTAATATCTTTTTATTTAAATATTTTTAAAACTTTTTATTTCACACATACTGTTAGACAAGCTCTTGATCAGATGGTAAAATAAGTATTATATATGTTTTGCAGAGAACGGGATTTTAACATCTACTGACTTTATTACATGGAATAATATAAACTCTTTTTCATGGCAAGGTTATTCATTTAAAGCACTTTTAAAAGGAAAACTTACAACTGATAACGTGGAAGAAGTTAAAAAAAGTGTTTTAGTTTTATATGTGAAAGACGAGCTTCCTTCAATTGTTGGAAAACCAATGCGCAGAATTAAAGTTCCAAAAAATAAAAAGAATCAAGTAGAAGAACTGCTAAAAAAACAGCTAAAGCAATCTGTATAAACCAACCTTTAAATGGGCTTTTAGCTAAATATTTTTTAAAATATAAAAGACACGGATGATTCCGTGTCTTTTCTTATTCTCCGAGCTTTAAATCTTAAAGCTATTGATTTTTTCTAACATTTCCTTTGTCATATTACTTAACTTCTCAGTTGCTTCTGATACCTCATTTGTTGTAGCAGTCATCTCCTCTGAAGAAGCAGCTATTTCCTCTGATGACGCAGAAACCTGTTCTGAAACTGCAGATGCACTTTCCACCATATTTAGGATATTATTCTTCTCTTCATTTATATTATAAGCAGCTTTGTTTACACCATCTATCTTAGGTATCATTCCCTCTACTGCAATTATAATACTATTAAAGGTTTCTACCACCCCGTGTATTGCTTCTGTTTGGTTATGCAATTCATCGTTCATCACATCTGTATTTCTAACAATAACACCTGATTCTTCTGAAATACCGCTAATTAATTTATTTATATTTTCTGCAGAATGCTTACTTTGTTCTGCAAGCTTTCTTATTTCATCTGCAACTACAGCAAAGCCCCTTCCAGATTCTCCTGCTCTAGCAGCTTCAATAGCCGCATTTAATGCAAGTAAATTAGTTTGCTCAGCGATGCTATTTATTAGATTTGTTATCTCATTAATCTCCTTTATGTTGCTGCCTAGGGATGCTATCATATTGGCGAATTGGTTAAAGCTCTCACCTATTTTACTGACAGAATCCATTAGCTTCTGCATCTTAATACCGCTTTCCGTAGCCATATTATTAACTCCACTGGAGCTTTCATAAACTTCCTTTAATGACTCCACAATCTGCTGAACTTCTATTCCAAAGCTGTTAAGAACAACTGAAATATCTGAAAGCTCCTGGGCTTGATTGCAGGTTCCTTTTGCCACTTCCTGAATTGCATCCGCTACCTCACCAGAAGATGCCGCTATCTGTTCTGCTGAAGTGAATAAGGTTTCCGTCTCTGTTTCCACCAAAATAGAGTTCTCTTTTACGTTATAAATCATTTGTCTAACAGATTCCTGCATTTGCTGTATGGACATAGCTATTCCGCCAATTTCACTAGTATTTTTTAAATAACCTTCAGGTAATTCCTTAGTAAAGTCTCCTCCACCTAATACCGATAAATGTTCTTTAAAGTACTTAATTGGTTTAGATATTTTATTTGCAATTATATACGATAACATTACTGCAAATGCTATAGTAACCATTACAACAATAATAATTATTACCCCTATTTTGTTTGCACCCTTCGAAAACTCACTTTTTTCTATAAAGTATATATAGTTCCAATTTAATTTATTATTTTCACTCTTATAAATATTAGCTGTATATGTTTTTCCATCCTCTAATTTTGCATCAAAGGCTTCTGTAGGCGCTTTTCTGATATCCTTCAACTTATCTATTTTAAGCTTGTTTACTTCTTTACCTACATATGCAGGGTTCTTAGGTTGCGCTAACACAATTCCGTTTTTATCCACTAACACTATATATCCATTTTCACCTATTTTGATATTTTTTAATATAGTAGATAATTTATTAAGCTTTACGTCTATTCCAACTACACCCTTTATATTTTTATTTGCATCCTTTACTGCTCTAAGCACTGAAACTGCCATATCTCCGCTTGAAGTTACATATGCATCAGTTATTACTACCTCATCAGGTTTAGCAATAGCAGCCTTATACCAATCTCTTGTTCTTGCATCATATCCTTCTTTTCTTTGAATAGCTGGATACTGAACATATCCTCCATTATCCGCTACCCCTACACTTACCGTTTGTACTTCTTCATGAGTTTTAGCCAGGTTTTCAAATTGCTTATATATCTCTGTTTCATATGGATCATTCTGAAGCGGAGTCATTTCTACCATTCCATTGATGCCTTTTTTATTAACATATGAGGTTATTCTAGAATCAAGGTTAGACATTAAAGGTAAATTTGCTAGCATGGCTACATTTTCTTCAATAGCTGAAATATAATTATTTAACCCCTCGTCCACTCTTACCACTTCATTGCGGGCAGCCTTTGTATAATCATTTTCGGTTTGTTTAGAAACCTTCCAATATACCACTATATTTACAACAACCATAGATGTGATAATTAAAAGCAAAAATGCTGCTATAAGTTTGCTTTTAATACTGTTTGTCAACTTTAATTTCACTTTAATACCCCCATTCATTAAAACTCTTCCTGTGTTTCTATATTTTATTATAATTTTACATTATTTCTCACATTTCTTCAAGAACTTTAATTATTTTTAATTTTGAATTAAAGTTTTCTCTATATAATCGCGGTAGAAATATGGGATTATATGTATTATAATTATAAATACAGTTATTATGTTTATTCACAATAAAATAATAATGGAGAAAAATATCTCTGCCCTTTCTTACTATTTCAAGAGAACCTGTTTCTCTTTAATATGCGAGGTATCAAATGTTATATTCACTTTTTAGTATGGTAATTAAAGACCTAAAACTTATACTGAGAAACAAGCAATTGATGATAACATCTTTTGCTTTTCCTTTTATTGTTTTTTTTATTTTCAGCTTTACTTTTTCCGATTTAATGAAGCGAAAACCTGTTATCGAGCCCTTTAAGGTTGCTGTTGTAGATTACGAAAACAGTAATTTATCAAACACACTTATTAACAACTTTAAAAATTATAAATCCTTTTCTAACTTTGTTAACCTACAAATACTCAGCATTGAAGAAGCTAAATTAAAATTTTCTCAAAATAAACTTACTGCCATTGTGGAGATACCTTCAGACTTTTCACGAAGTCTATATTATTGTGAGAATGCACCTTTAAAAGTAACTATAAATGAAAAAGAGCCCTTAAAAGGCACAGTTTTCAAAAACATAATGGAGAGCTACGGCAAATTTGTTTCCTCTGTAGAAGCTGGAGTGTATACCTTAGATAATTCCATTGAATATTTAAATTTAACACCTAACGAAGAGGAAAAATACATTGAACAGTTCTCTGTAAAATTAATTTTGTCTTCTTTAGATAGAGGTAGTTTTTTTGAAGACAATAAATATGAAAACATACCCTCATCAAGCTCACTGCAGTATTTTATGTTCTCTATCTCCTTGGTATTTATTATGTATATAGCATTAACTGCCGGAACTTTTATTATCCAAGAGAAAAATAATGGCTGTCTTTATAGGCTTAAAACAGCTCCTTCAAGCTTTTGGCTTATTACCTTAAGCAAGTGCCTTGCTTTTTCTCTTTTCTCTTTGGTACAAGCCTTAATATTTATGTTACCTATTGTCTTGCTTTGCAGAGTAAACCTCGGCTTTAACTTTGGAAGCATATTAATACTACTTCTCTTAGCCATATTTTTCATTGTAAGCTTTGCAATATTAAGCTCTACCTTCTTTAAATCAGAAGAGGCATGTATATTGTTTGGGAACATATTTATATTCCTTCTAGCAATTGCTGGTGGAAGCTTTATACCTCTGCAGCTTATGCCTCCTGACCTTCAAAATATATCAATGTTCACGCCGAACTATTGGCTTATAAAAGGTTTTTTATGCTTAAGTAATTCCCAATCACTATATTCTCAAAGATACACAGTAATAGTTTTAGTTATTTTAACTATAGTTTTTTTATCCACATTTGCACATAGAATTAAAACGGAAGAGAGGTGATACTGTGAATAAGTTGTTGTTAATCGCTAAAATCAGAATCAAAATTCTTTTAAGACGTAAATCTCTCTTAATCCTTTGCATAATACTTCCTGTTATTTTCTACAGCTTTATTGGAAAGGTTTTTAAAGAAAGTGACAATTATGACAAAGTTCCTATTGCATTAGTTGATGAAGATAAATCTGAAACCTCTTCAATAATTATAAGCAACTTAGAAAAAAATGATATTTTAAACTGCAAGCTAGTAGAAAAAAAAGAAGCGCTTAAGCTTCTTACTAATAATAAGGTAGAAGGAGTCTTTCTTTTCACAAAAGGTTTAGAAGCAAATATCAATAAAGAATCCTTTAAAAACATTGTTCAACTGTATCATCTACCTGGAAACAGCCTGGTTACAGCCCTTAGTGATGTGGTAGCTGGAGAAATGATGCCTCTCGTTTGCACAAGCCAAGCAGCAAATACCTCTGAACTCCTCTTTAAAAAGCATAATTCCAGCAAAAAGGCTGTAATCAAAAATGAAGCTATAAGCTTTGGAAAGGAAGCTATGAAGGATGCCTCCTTTAATCTTCCTATTGAAATAAAAACTTTAACTCCGGATATGAAAGAAAGTTCCTTAAAAACCTTGGGAAGAAGTATAATTCCTAAGCAATCTGCCCTAGGTATGTTTTTAATATTCACCACACTCTACCTTTTTTTGAACTGCACCTCTCTCATGAAAGAAAAAACCTGCAAGGTTTACAACAGACTACGGATATCAGGCTGCAGCATTTTTCATCTACTCCTTGGAGATTTGCTTGGGATTTTTATAGTTGGAATGGCTCTTCAAACAATTCAGCTGCCACTACTTTATATACTTTTTAAAGGCTCAGGCTTAATAAACCTTCTTTATATATTAATTGTTAATTCACTTTATATATTTTGCATAGCTAACCTTTTGTTAATACTTACAAAGATTTTTAAAAACACCACAGCCCTTCAAAGCTTTATGCCTATTTTTGTGTTTTTTATAGGACTAGTAGGAGGATGTTTATGGAACGTGGAGCTGCTTCCAAAGAACCTTCATTTTTTCTCTATGATGATGCCAACCTACTGGGCTCAATCCGCACTAACTAATTTAGTTTTATACAACCATTCCTTTAATACTAGTTTTAATAGTCTAATCTTTTTAGTTCTAGAGGGTGGTATTTTCTTTGCAATTAGTTATATCTTAGAACGTAAGTCTTCAAAGCTTTGATATATATATAACTTTTTTCAACAAAATGGTATTAATTAACATAGAAATATATTATAATATTTCTTGTAATATAATATAGAATTTTAATTAGGGGGACTTTTACTAAAATGAAGAAAAAATTATTATGCAACCTATCCTTAGCCCTTGCATTATCCATGACTATGCTTACTGGATGCGTTAAGCCTTCTGAAAGCTTAAGCAAGGCGCTAAACAATTCAACTAATATCAACGCTTGTCAAACTACTGCCAGCATGACTTTTAAAATTGATGGCAATGAACAAGCAAAAATGATGAATCTAAGCGAGTTTGGATTCACTGCAAAAAGCAAAGTAGTAAGTGAAAAAAATAAAAAGGCATCAACATCCTCTGACATTTCTATTAAATACGGTGGAATGAGTATTGATACTTCATTATTTATGGAAAGCATTTTTGAAAAAAGTAAGATGAACACAAAAATGATTGTTTCAATTCCTCCAATATTTCTTGATATGTTAAATGGTGTTGGCCAAGGTAATCTACCTTCAATAAACGCTAATGCTCAATATTTTGTTATAGATTCAAAAGAACTAGAAAAATCAATGGGAACAGAAATAAACGCAGAACAAAGCAAAAAAGCTGCGGAACAAATGGAAGGCTTATCTAAATCCTTAGAAAAAGCTATAAACAAATATGTAACTACTGTTGGTAAAGAAAGTGTTATGAAGGAAGGCAAAAAGGAGATATCCTATAACGGTTCTAAAGTAAAAGCTACAGTTTATGAAGTAAAAATCACCGACAAGCAATTTAAAAGCTTCGTAAGGGGTTATATAAACAATATAGAGAATGATAAAGATCTTCAAAAATTTATAGAAGCTTTCACTTCCAAACAAGAAAAACAAGTTAACTTTAAGGATATGGTTAGCGAATTCAATAAAGAATTCGATCAGCTACCTCAAATAATTGGAGACAAGGGTTTAAATCTTACTCTGGCTGTTAAAGATAACTATGTAATTCAAGAGACTGTTGATACCGAAATATTACTATCCGACTTTAGCAAGGACAGTGCAAGCACTTCATCTTTAGGAAAATTATCCTTCAAATATACTACAGATATATTTAATATTAATGGAAAAGATATTAAAGTTGAACTTCCAAAGGTTAATAGTACAAATTCAATAAACCTAGCTGATTTAATAAAAAATCAAAAATAATGCAAAGGTCGCTGAAATTCTCAGCGGCCTTTATTTTTATTGTAATAGTTTTTCTTTTGAAATGTATTTCCCACAACAAATCAGCCTTTTTAACAGTTTATAAAGTTACCTATTATATTGCATAAAACATAAGAAAGTATAATGAGTATTTAACTGGATTCCCTGTTGATTAATCAGAAAATAACCACAATTACAATTTTACAGAATATATCATTATTTGATTTATGACATTTTTCTTGCATTCACAATGCAATTATGCAAGAAAAATGGTGTTTTTTTGAGTAATTTAGAAGTTTCGGGCGCATATGCTAGTATATTGCTTTAAATTGTCTTATTACCTCTTTGACTCTTGTCTCCTTTTTCCCTAGTATAATAGTTGTTTTGAATGTAGTAATTATTTAGATATTTAATTTTATATGGATCACAAAAACATAACATCTTAACGAAGGTTTTGAAGGGAGAATACCAAAATGAACTCTGTTTTTAGAAAAAAAGATGTGGATTTAATGCTTAAAAATAACAAATCTGCAGCTTTAGAAAAAACTCTAGGTGCCTTTGATGTAACCTTAATGAGTATTGGTGCAACAATTGGAACAGGAGTAATGGTTTTAACAGGAGTGGTAGCTGCAAGAGATGCAGGCCCAGCTGTTGTATTATCTTTTATTTGTTCAGCAATCATATGTATATTAGTTGCTCTTTGCTACGCAGAATTTGCATCATCAGTACCAACTTCAGGTAGTGCTTATTCTTACATTTATGTATCCTTAGGAGAGCTAGTTGCTCACTTAGTTGGATGGTCTCTTGTTATAGGATATACAGTAAGCACGGCAACGGTTGCCGGCGGATGGTCCGCTTATTTTAATGGCTTACTAAGAGAAATGGGAATTCATCTTCCTGATAAGCTTGTAAATATTCCAAGTCAAGGAGGAATAATAAATCTTCCTGCAGTACTTGTTGTGTTACTTATCACAGTTTTACTTTCCCGTGGAACAAAAGAAAGTAAAAAAGCAAACAACATCATGGTTATGGTAAAGCTAGGTATAATAGTTTTATTCGTAGCAGTAGGTGTATTCCATGTTAAAACTCAAAATTGGCATCCATTTATGCCTTACGGATTTAAAGGTGTATTTGCAGGTGCAGCATCTGTATTCTTTGCCTTCTCGGGCTTTGATGCAGTTTCAACTTCTGCTGAGGAAGTAAAAAACCCTCAAAGAAATTTACCAATAGGAATTATTTCTTCCCTAGTAATTTGTACAGTTATATATATAATCGTATGTTTAGTATTAACAGGTGTTACAAACTACACTCAATTAAATGTTGCTGATGCTATGGCATATGCATTAAATTCAGTTGGACAAAGCTGGGCTGCTTCTATAGTATCAATAGGTGCAGTTATAGGAATTATGGCAGTTATGCTTGCTTACAGCTTTGGAGCATCACGTGTACTATTCTCCATGAGCCGTGATGGATTACTTCCAAAGGTATTTTCTAAATTAAACAAGAAAACAAATACGCCAACTGTTTCAACATTAGTAGTAGGAGTATTAGCCGCTCTAATGACAGGAATATTTGATTTAAAACTACTTGCAGACCTTGCAAATATAATACTTATAGGAACCTTCATGCTTGTGTCTATTTCTTTAGTTGTACTTAGAAAAACTCATCCTAAGTTAAAGAGAAGCTTCAAGGTACCTCTAGTGCCAGTATTACCTATGATAGCAGCAGTTTGCTGTTTATTCCTAATGTTTAACCTATCAATGACAACATGGATCTACTTCGCTGGATGGTTAGCAATAGGTAC
>Ga0316601_100000339_pt1 | contig 19420 bp, 10 predicted proteins | sample OWC_soil_day5_no_FD_207663 | JGI IMG/M metagenome (GOLD analysis project Ga0316601, IMG submission 207663) | Wetland soil microbial communities from Old Woman Creek delta, Ohio, United States - OWC_soil_day5_noCT | ecosystem: Environmental > Terrestrial > Soil > Wetlands | place: USA: Ohio... | reverse complement strand
CGGCGGCGAGCATCGGGTTCGGGCTCAAGTTCGTGCAGTGATCGCGCGCGCGACGCGGATGCCGTCGAGCGCCGCCGACACGATGCCACCGGCATAGCCGGCGCCCTCGGCGCACGGATACAGCGCCGCGAGATCCGGCGACTCGAGGCTCGTGGGATCGCGCGGGACGCGGACCGGCGACGAGGTCCGCGACTCGACGCCGACGAGCACCGCGTCCTGCGTCAGGTACCCGCGCATCTGCCGATCGAAGTGGCCGAGTGCCTCGCGCAGCCGCGACGCGATCGGCACGCCGATCGCGTCGAGCACCGCGCCGATGTCACCGGCGGCGAGGCCCGGCTCGTAGCTGGTGGAGGGCACGGTCGTCGAGGCCTTCCCGCGCACGAAGTCCGTGGCGCGCGTCGCCGGGGCGCGCAGCTTCCCGCCGCCCGCGATCGCCGCGGCCTGCTCGAGCCGGCGCTGCAGCTCGACGCCGCCGAACGGCCGGGACAGCCCGAGCCGATCGAGATCCGCGAGCTCGATGGAGACCACGAGGCCGGAGTTCGCGTAGGGCGAGTCGCGCCGCGACAGGCTCATCCCGTTGACGACGACGCCATCGGGCTCGGTCGCCGCCGGCACGATCCAGCCGCCGGGACACATGCAGAACGAGAACGCGCCGCGCTTGTCACTCGGCGTGAACGCGAGCTTGTACGACGCGGCCGGCAACTTCGCGTGCCCCGCGGCGCGCCCGTATTGGATCGAATCGATCAGCGGCTGGGGGTGCTCGATCCGCACGCCCATCGCGAACGGCTTGGCCTCGAGACGAACGCCCGCGCGCGCGAGCAGCTCGTGGACGTCCCGCGCCGAATGCCCCGTCGCCATCACGACGGCGCGCCCGGTGACCTCGCCACCGTCGGCGAGCTGCACGCCGATCGCCCGGCCATCGCGGACGACCAGGCCGGTGACGCGCGCGCCGAACCGCACCTCGCTGCCGACCGCCTCGAGGTGCTCGCGCAGGGCGGTGATCACCTTGGGCAGCTTGTTCGAGCCGATGTGAGGACGTGCATCGACGAGGATGTCCTCGGGGGCGCCGTGGACCGCGAGCACCTCGATCACGTCGCGCACGTCGCCGCGCTTGTGCGAGCGCGTGTACAGCTTGCCGTCCGAGTACGTCCCTGCTCCGCCCTCGCCGAAGCAGTAGTTGCTGTCGACGTCGACCACGCCATGCTGCGTGAGCCCCTTGAGGTCACGGCGGCGCGCCTGCACCGGCTTGCCGCGATCGACGATCACCGACTTCACGCCGGCACGCGCGAGCTCGTACGCACAGAACAACCCGGCCGGGCCACCGCCGACGATCACCACCGGCGGTCCCGCGACCTCGCGCAGCGGCGCACCGCCGAGCGGCGAACCCGGCGTCACCGCTCCAACGATCAGGTGAAACCGCACGCGACCGCGGCGCGCATCGATCGAGCGCTTGCGCAGCTCGAGCGGGGGCAGCGTCTCCGGAGCGACCTCGAGGTGCGCGGCGAGCTTGCGGGTCAGCGCGCGCGGATCATCAGGCTCGTCGAGCCCGAGCTCGAGCGTGTAGTCCTGATCCGGTTCGAGCCGCATGGCGCGGCCATCGTAGCCCAGCAGACCAACTCGAGGCCCTCCGGGCGTCGTGATTGGAGGATGACGAGGCGCGGGAACCGCCGCTCGCTGCTGATGTTAGACTGGAGCGGTGCGCTCCCACCTCGTGACGACAACGCTGTTCCTGCTCCTCGCCGGATCCTTCGGCTGCACGAAAGCCGGGTCCACCGGAGAAGACGGCGTCGGCGCGAAGCCGCGGCCGCAACCGCAGCCGCAGGGTGACGTCACGGTCGAGCTGTCGTCGGTCACGCTCGGTGATGACTGCGGAGGAGGCTGGGCGCCACCGCCTCCGGCGAGCCGTCCCGCGCAGCCGGCCGCGCCCGCGAGGCAGGCTCCGCCTGCGCCCCCGTCGGTGGTGGCGCCGAGCGAGGCACCGGCCGACTGCGCCCAGGGCGACGACTGCGGGGGTGGCGGCCGCTACCAGCGCTGTCAGCAGACCTCGATCCAGCTCGCGCTGCACGCGGCCGGTAGCAGCTCGCCGACGCCGATCCGGATCAAGAAGGTCGAGCTCCTCGACGCGAAGGGCACGTTGATCAGCGAGCTCGTGGCGAGCACGCCGACGCGGTGGTCCGACGCCGGGAGCTACCAGACGTGGGACCAGCTGGTCGCGCCGGGCGAGCACGCCGCGGTGAGCTATCTGCTCAGCTCTCCGAACTGGCACGCGATGGAGGGCGGCCAGTACGCCCAGACCGGCAAGACGTTCCAGGTCCGCGTGACGCTCCTGGTCGGCGCGAAGGATCGCGTCGTCGAGAAGCAGGCGATTCAGCCGACGATCATGCCGCCGGCCGTCCCGACCTGATCGTGGCGACACCGCGGGCTGCGCCGCGCTTGGATCGGCGATAGATCGCCCGCGCCCCTCGTGCGTTTGGTCGGGGTGCGACGCGCCTTGCTCCTGGTGCTCCTCCTCGGTGGGGTGGCCTCCGCTCACCCCCCGCCCGAGCCGGACCCGGAGCCGTCCCGCCCTGCCCTCGAGTGGTCGACGTGGTTCCGGCTCGGCGTCGGGATGCGCCCCGCGGACCCACCGCCGGTGGCGCGCACCACGACCACGCCGGACACCTCGCGGGGGCAGGTCACGACGTGGGACGCCGCGCTCGGCATCGAGCTGACCACGGGGATCTCGGAGTCCGGAAACGTGCGGCTCGGTCCCTGGCTCGAGGTCCGCGGCGCGAGCGTGGTCGGCGGCGGCGAGCTGGTGATCCAGCGCGTGCCGAAGACGATCGACCTGTTCTTCTACGAGGGCCAGGGCGTCCTCGTGATGCGCGCGGGCGGCAACCACGAGCGCGCGACCGGCCAGCTCGCGTATGGCTACCTCGCACCGTGGGATCTGTTCGGGCGCCCGGGCGGCGGGACCCGCTACATGATCGGCGTGCGGTTCGTGGCGACCTATACCCGCGCGATCGACGACCCGCGCGACTGGTCAGCGACGATCGGTCTCGAGACCGAGCCCGTCGGTGCGCTCCGGTACCTGCTCGGGATCCGGTCCTGGTACTGAGCGGCTCAGTTCACGTCGTCGTCGCCGTCGTCGTCCGCGTCGTCCTCCTCGTCGGACGCCAGGATCTGCGGCGCACCGGCTCGCCGGCGCTCGGCCTCATACGCCGGTGAGCCCTGGAGCTTCGAGAGCCACTGCTTCGCCGTCTTCTCCTGCCAGCCCCACTTCTCGGCGAGGACGTGGAACATGCCGCCGAGCAAGCGCTCGTCGAGCGGCGGGTCCTGCAGCACCTCCCACTTCACGTGGTAGTTCGAGTGCCGCAGCATCCGGTCGAACAGCGCGATCACGTCGGCGTCGAGCGGCCCCGTGCGGAGCGCGCCGACCGCCGCCTCGAGCAGCCGCGACTCGGGATCGAGGAGGTTCGCCCCGCCCTGCCGCGCAGTGCCGATCACGTCGTGCGCGGCCTGGAGGATCACGCCCCGCGCGGACGCGAGCGAGCGCCGCCCCGCCTCGGCGACGAGTGCGGCGCGCCCGACGACATGCGGCTCGCCGATCAGGCGCACGAGCTCGGCATCGGCGAGCGACCTCGCGGTCCGGCGGTCGAACACGGGAGCGGGCGCGAGCGGCGTGCCGAGCTGATCGAGTAGCGCGTGCGCCTGGGCTCGGACGTCCGGCTCGCTGAACCGCGTCAGCCACACGAGATCGTCGGCGGCGATCAGCGCGGGTAGCTCCGCGGCGATCCGCAGGCCGAAGCGGACGTTGCGGAGCGTGTGCTCGTGGTTGTAGTCGAGGGAGCGCAGCGCCAGGTGGACCAGGGGCCGCAGCGCGATCGCGGTCTCCGGATCGAGCTCGCCGCCGCGCGCGAGGACGAGCGCGACATGTCGCGCGAGCATCGGCGTCCGATCGTCACGCGCCGACTTCGAGGCCTCGAGCCGCGCGCGCGCCACGTCCCGACGCGCCGGTGACAGGACGCGCGCGAGGCGGCCGTAGGCGAAGTGCAGGCGCGTGTTCTCGTCACCGTCGTTGCGCTCCTCGATCGGCGAGAGCAGCGCCGCCAGGACGGCATCGTCGACATCGCGCGGCTCCGGCGTGGCGGCGAGGCAGGTCGCGAGCGCGTCCGCCGCCGCGGGGCGCGCCTCGTCGTTGTGATCGCCCGGGGCCGTGACCAGCTTGATCAGCGCGGGGATCGCGGCCGGATCGCCGATCGCGCCGAGGGCGGTCGCGGTCTTGACCAGCAGCTCCTCCCGCCCGATCGACTCGAGGTAGTTCCGGATCGGGTTGTCGTCGATGACCTGGGTCAGCGCCGCGATGCTGGCGCGATCGCGGAGGCTGCCGAGGAGGTCGACGACCGCGCCGCGCCGGTGCGCGTACTTGTCCTGGACGGCGAGCACGGGGCGAAGCAGATCGGCGGCGCGGGCGTCGAGGAGCCCGGCGACGGCGCGGGCCGCGAGCAGCTCGCCCGCGTAGCGCGCGACGTGACGGCCGCGATCTTCGTCGTCGTCCTCGTCGTCGTCGGCGTCCTCGGCGTCCTCGTCCTCGTCGGCGTCCTCGTCGTCCTCGTCGTCGTCGTCCTCGTCCTCGTCCTCGTCGCTCGATGCGGCGGGCAGGCTCCGATCGCCGGTGGCGTCGTCGTCGTCCGCAGCGGACGAGGTCACGAGCTCGATGGCGAGCTCGCGCAGCATCTGGGCAACCTCCTCGTTGCTCCACTCGGACTGGCCCTCGATCCAGCGATCGACGGCGGCGTCCCCACCCGTCGCGTGCACGCCGAGGAGCGGGTTGCCGCCGAGCACGAACGGCGCGCTCGCGTCCCCCATCAGCCCGCCGTACTTCTGCGCCATCGTCGCGCCGGCGAACCGCGCGTGGACGACGGGGATCACCTCGTCGAGCTTGCTGAGGATCCACAGCAAGTGATGCACCTGCTCCTCCGCGGAGCTCGGCACCGCGAACCGATCGACCCACAGGTGCGCCGCATGGTGCGCGCGGTCGATGGTGACGTCCGCGTTGCGATACCGACCGCCGTACGGCGAGAGCCACAGCGCGTGCAACCCGAGCAGGACGGTGCCTTCGCCAGAAAGCGCTGGACCGGCGAGCTTGAACGCGATGCCGAAGTCCTCCCAGTCGAGCTCCTCGATGATCGCCGGGTAGCCGTCGACCGGGAAGCGCACCGAGCTGACCATCGGCGGCGCACCGTGGGACCACTGCGCGTCCGCGTCGCCCTCGCCCGCGGCGGCGGCGGCGGCGTCGGCGTCGGCGTCGTCCGCGGCGTCCTCGTCGTCGTCGTCGCCCTCGCCCGCCGGGTCCTCGAGCGCGATCGTCTGCGTGCGCGTGATCTCGTCGTCCTCGGACTCGGGGTCGGCGCCACCCGTCTCGCCGGTCGCCCAGCCGGAGGCGCCCCAGGCGTCACCGGGCATCGGCACCGGACGCTCGGTGCCCGCGCGGCCGCTCGCATCCTCGGTCGTCGCGGCCCGCGACGAGACGATGTGGACCGGACGCGTGCCGCTGGCGACGCGCATCGGCGGGTCGCTCGGATCCTCGACGCCCGTGACACCGTCGGCTTCCTCGTCCTCATCGTCGTCGTCGTCGTCGTCGTCGTCCTCGTCGTCGACGCTCGGCAGGCTGGTCCCGGTCTGGAAAAACCAGGCCTCCTCGACCCCCTTCGCTCCAGCCGCCTCGATCAAGCGTCGCTGCGCCTCGACGGCGTGACCGGCCTCGGGCGGAACCCATGGCATGCCGACGATGCGCATCGGCTGGTCGAGCTCCTCGTCGGGCAGCTCCGAGATGAACGCCTCGGCATCGGGGATCACCGAGGCGACGTGGCGGATCAACTCGACGAGCTCCGCGCGGTTCGCCGGCCGCTGCAGGCGGAGCACGAGGAACGCGAACGCCGTCTCGCCCTGCCGGGCGTCGAGGCCATGGACGCGCATCAGTTGCCCTCCTGGCGCGCGTGCCAGTCACGGAACAGCGCCTTGAACTCCGGCGATTCGAGGAGTGGGCCGAGGTCCGCGTCGATCTCGACCTTGGCGACGTACTCGTACCCGTGCTCGATCGCGAGCCGCACCTGCGCGAGCGCGCGGGTGTAGTCGCCGACCGCGGCGTACGCGCACGCGGCCGAATGGAAGATGTACGGGTTCTCGTGGGCGACGGGCTGCGCGCGCTCCGCGATCCGGACCGCGGCGTCGTACGCCCCGGCGGAGTGCGCCTGCACGCACGCGTTGTTCATCGCGCGGAGGTAGTTCGTGCGCTCGTCACCGTCCTCGGGGATCGCGAGCGCGAGGAGGCGATCGTAGAGCGCCAGCGCGGCATCGCGCTGCTCGGCCTGGATCGCCTGCCAGGCGAGCGACGAGAGGAGGTTGACGTCGTCGGGGAGCAGCGGCACGAGCCGGGTCATCTTGGGCGGCGCGTGCTGGAGGATCGCCGCGCCGAGCTCACCGAACAGCTCGTGCGCGACATCGCCGAACGACTGCATCGCGGCGCCACCGCCGCCGGCCGCGACCGTCGAGTCCGAGAGCGCGATGTCGACGACGTCGCCGAACCGAGCGTGGCCGCGCTTGCCGAGGCGCACCGCGACGTTGATCCGGACCGGCGCGGCGAACCGCGGCAACCACGACAGGAGCTCGTCACCCTTGCCCGCGAGGCTCGCGCGCTCTCCGTCGAGCAGCAGCATCGCGTGGGTGAACTGGACGTCGCCGTCGTCTGGCGCGAGCCGCAGCGCGCGCTCGGTCATCGCGAGCGCCGCCACCACGTGTGAGGGATCGGGACGGGGGCGGTCGTCGTCGGCGGCGGCGGCGTCCGTGGCCTGGTCGTCGTCCGCGTCGTCGACATCGGCATCGTCATCGGCGTCGTCATCAGCATCGTCATCGTCATCGTCATCCGGGGCGGCCGCGAGCCGGGCGTTCTCCTTGGCCACCATGCGCGCGGCCTCGGCGGGATCCGCGATCCCGCGAACCTCGGAGGCGCGGCCGTCCTGCGAACGGATGAAGCTCGGCGTCACCACGATCTCGAGCGCCGGCCAGGTCTCGAACCGATACGTCCCGACGAGGGCCTCGCGGAGCTGCGCCTCGATCTCGCGCGCGAGCTCCTGCGTGATCTCGACGACGAGCTCACCGTCGTCGAGGTGGTAGCCGTTCTCGCTCGCTGGTCGCAGCTGGAGCACCGCGCTGCGGCCGCGCAGCTCGTACGGCCGACCGTGCCGGATCCGGCCGCGCATCGCACGTGGCAGGACGGCGGCGTACAGCGCGCCGACCTCGATCCGGACGTGCCCGTCGTCGGAGTCGAGCTTCATCTCGCCCGCGAACGTCAGATCCTCCGACGAGCCCTCGGCCGCGACCCGGGTCTCGACCTCGCGCGCCGTGGCCGGGTCGTCGAGCACCGAGGGCCGAGCGAGATCCGTGATCAGATGAGGCAGCCGCTGGCGCAGGATCTCGACGAGACCGGGGGTCGACCACTCCTGGATCAGTCGGTACTCGTCGTCGGTGATCCCGACGATCTGGACGAACCGCGCCGCGCCAAACTCCGACTCGATCTCCGCGAGCTCGGGATCGTCCGCGAAGCAGATCGCGGTGATCTTGGTCTCGCTGTCGAGGGCGATCGGACCGTTGAGCCCCATCTTGTGACCCGGCGCGAACCGATTGCCGGTCCCGAACACGTACCGCGCGAGGTTCTGCAGGAAGTTGAGCGCCCAGGTCGGCGGCTGGGCGTCCACCTCCGGCCCCAAGGGGCGCGCGAGCCGGAACGTCAGCTCGAAGCCAAATCCACTCTCGTCGGGATCGTCGGTCTCCTTGTGGAACAGGTCGGTGAACCCGTAGGTCACGAAGTGCCAGTGCGGCACCGGATCGGTCCGCGGATAGACCGAGATGCCGTGGATCGGATCGTTGCCCCCGAGCTGGTACGGCAGCGCGGTGCCGAAGTGCAGCGGTTCGGTGTCGCCGTAGATCGGCGCCAGCGCCCGGTCGATCGCGTCCCAGCCGGGCGACACGTCGTCGTCGTCGTCGTCGGGCGCGGCCGGGGTGGCACCGCCTGCCGCGGTGGGAGGCCGGGTCAAGACGCCGGTGAGCTGGTCGTCGCGCACGAGGCTGCCGACGAGGACTGCCTCGAGCTCTGGTGTCAGCTCGGTCGCGAGGCGTGCCACGGCGGCGTCGCGCTCGTCGTCATGGAGGTCGCCGAGCTCGTCGAGCGCCGCGATCAGCGCAGCCGACCCGGTCCGGGCGCTGTCGCGATCGAGCTCCTCGAGCAACGCGCGGTGCGCGACGCCGTCGTCGATCCACCGCCACGCGAGCGCGCCCCACTGGTCGCGCGGCGTGCTCGCGAGCTCGGCGAGCGCCTGCTGCTTGCGGTTGGCCTCGAGCCGGGCCCGGGCCTCGGTCTCGTGCTTGCGCTCCTCCGCACGGCGCGGATCGAGATCGAGCGCGCGGAACGCCGCGAGCCAGGCGCGGACGTCCTTGATCGTGCCGAGCTGGTTGCGACCGCCGCGGAGCTCGTCGATCAGCTTCGCGGCATCGCGCACGAGGCGTGCCGCGTGGATGCGGCCGATCTCGAGGTACTTGTCGAGCTCGGGCTCGTCGAACAGGTACGCGCGCCACATCGCGTACAGCGCGGTCGGGATGAACTTCTCGCACGCCTCGTAGCGCGCGGGCAGCTGCTCCGTCGGGATCACCTGGTTGAAGTCGGCCATGAACAGGCCGGGGACGTCGTCGACGTCGGTGACGCCGTCGTTCTTGAGCAGCGTGCAGATCCAGCGCGAGCGATAGAAGAAGAACTCGGTGTCGCGGCGCTTCGGCTCGAGCGTGACGAAGTCCGGGTCCTTGTCCTCGATCGAGAAGTGCCAGGTTGGCTTGAGCTTGCCACGCAGCTTGCGGATGCCGATGTCGAACGCGTCCTGCGAGATCCGCTTGTCGTCACCGGCCTTCACGATCGCGGCGAGGAAGACGAGGCTGTCGAGCGAATCCGCGAACACGCCGGAGAACGAGTGCGTCTCGTGATCGAAGTGGAGGACCTGCCGAGGCCCGTCCCACTCGTAGATCTCCATGTGATAGGTGTCGCCGTTGCCCTGCGAGCCGATCCCGAACACGCCGCAGAACGCCTCGACGAGATCCGTCCCGAGGTAGGCGTGCTGGTTGCGGCGCACCATCAACTCGAACAGGTTGTTGTCGCCGACGTCGGGGCGCAGGTCGTTGTCGAGGCGGAGCTCGTCGAACGTGCTCCACGGGTCGTGGCCCGCGACCTTGGCGAAGAACCGCTCGGCCTCGCGCGGTAGCGCAGCGCCATAGATCGCACGGAAGTCGTCGGCGTCGCCGGCCGCGCTCAGCGCTTCGAACGCCTCCGCATCGGGCGTGGCGGCGGCCTCCTCCTCATCGGCCTCCTCCTCATCGGCCTCCTCCTCATCGGCCTCCTCGTCCTCGGCGGTCGCGGAGGCGAGGAACGCGTCGAGGCCGTTCTCGATGAAGCCGACCGGGCCGCGGGCGAACACCTCGTCGAGCGGCTTCGCCCCGCCGAACACGTTGATGCGATCGGCCCAGGTGGCGTCCCCCACGGGCGCGAGCTTGACGATCAGGCCGTCGTCGCCGCCGATCAGCACCCCGCCGCCGAACCGCTCGACCGACCACAGGTGGACGAGGCCGAGATCGCTCGGCACGGTCTTCCACGTCCGGCCGTCATCGATCGAGAGCAGCACCTGGCCGCGATCGCCGACGACCACGAGCCGCCCATCGGGCAGCGCCGCGATGCTCTCGAGATCGACCTCGACGTCGACCTTGACGCGCGAGAACCACGTGCCGTCGGGCGACCGCGCGATGAACCCGCCGTCGCCGGTGACGACCCACGTCCCGGTCTTCGTGATCGCGAGCGCGGTCAGCGGCTTGGTCGCGCCGGTGCCGACCTCGGTCGATCGGCCGTCGTGCCAGCGGCGAAGCTTGCCGTCGAAGCCGAGCACGACGATCTCGTCGCGCACCGGGTACACGCTCGACAGCCGCGCCGTGGTCCCGAGGTCGACGCGCACGGCCTTGTCGCCGAGGACGCGCGCCGCATAGCCGTTGTCGCCGACGCACCACACGCTGCCGTCGGTCGCGAGCGCGAGCGCGTAGAGACAGCCGTCCATCCCGGTGTCGAACAACGACCACGACGCGCCGTGATCGCGGGACACCGCGAGCTGACCATACTCGCCGCAGGTCCACACCGCGTCGCCGACGGCGAGCGCATCACGCAGGCCGAGAGCGCGCGGCGTCGTGCGCGCCTCGAACTGCTTCGCGTTCGACGAGGCGAGCACGGTCGGCTGCCGGTTCGACTGGCCACCGACGGCGAGCAACATCTGGTCGGTCAGCGCGAACCCGGCGACGTACCCGCACGCCTCATTGGCCGCCTGCAGGACCGTGAGCTCCAGCTCCGCACTCATCACCGCGATCATCACTCACCGCGTGAGGGGTTCGCCTCCGGAGTGCCGGCGAAATGATCGACGGACCGACCTACGGATCGCTGGCGTCCCAGTAATCGACCTCAGCTTGCACGATCGACGACAGATCATCGCCATTACCGCCCTTCACCGCCCACAGATAGTCGGTGAAGAAGTTGTTGCGGATGCGCGTCGTCCCGAACTTCGGCGTGTCGGCGAGGATGGCCTCCGCCGTCAGCTCGGTGCCGCCGTGCTGGTGGCAGCCGATGCAGTTCGTCGCGGCGTTGCCCGGGCCGAGCTCGAGGTACGGGTTCGAGCACCACGTCGGCGTTCCCTCGCCGCCCGCGTTGACCGCGCCGAGCGCGTCGCCGAGCGTGCCGGCCTGACCGCCGCGCGGATCCGGATCGCCCTCGAGGTACTGCGTCGTCACGCACATCTTGTAGTTCGCCCACGGCCCCGGCAGCGCCGCGATCGCAGCCGGCCGATCGGCGCCGAAGTCCTTGTCGGGGCTCGCCGACCACCACAGCGTGATCCACATCCAGTGGTCGAGCTCCTTCGACATGATGTGGAGTGCGGGGAGCCGGAACCGCGCCCCGGTCTCGAGCGCGATCGTGTAGATGTCCGTCGCCGGAGGGCTCCCTGCCCCGTCGGCGTTCCACGTCGCCTCGCCGTTGAGGCGGACCGCCATGCGCGGGCCCGACGTGTCGTAGATCGGCAGTAGCTCGCCGGTGAGCTGGCGCCGCCAGTCCGCCTTGACGAGCACCGCATCGCGCGGCAGCTCGCCGTCGAGGCACGTCGGATCGCGCACATCCTCGGAGAGGTACGCGACGTCGACCTCGACCGTGCTGTCGGCTGCCCCGAACACCGCGACGTAGACCGGCCCGTCGCCCGCGACCATGCAGCTCTCGTTGCTGTCATCGCCGCTCGACTTGCAGTCGTACGCGCTCGGCTCCGGCGCGGACCCGCGGCGCACGTAGAGGTCGGCGTCGCCCTCGCCGGTCGAGGTCACCTGCACGCTCGCGGCGCCCGCCTGGAACGGCCCGAGCACGCGCCACGCACAGCTCTTCAGCACGAGCTGCTCGGACTCGGTCACCAGGTGGCCCTCGCGCACCGGATCGTCGTCGAACGGATCCGGCGCCGGATCGACGCGACACGCGTACTGCTTCTGATAGCTCGCGATCAGATGCTCCATCGCCCCGGGGCTATAGCCGACGCGATGCGCACCACCGACACCCGATGCAAGCTCGGGCATGTCGATCGTCGCGAGGTAGTCGAGGTAGCGCTGCTCCGGCCACTCCGGCAGCTCGTCGAGCGCGGTCGCATTCCACGCGAGCCCGACCGCCGGATCGATCGGTGCGCGGGCGCGGCGGCCCACGGGGCCGAGATCGCGATACAGCTTCTTGAACGTGCGCTCGAAGTCGTCGCGCGCGTACCACGTGTGCCACGCCGGCAGCTCCGGCTGCACGCCGCCGAAGTTCGGCGCGAGCCGCGGGTCCCCGAGCGGGATCGGCGCGAGCACCTTGCCGACCACCTGCCACGCCGCCTGCCGGCGGGCCGCGATCGACGTCCGCAGCTCCTCGTCGCGGGCGGCGAGTCCGAGGTCGGGCGTGTACGGCGCCGCGACGCCGATGATCTTGCGATCCTGGACCTGGACGGCGCTCGTCGCCTCGCCCATCGACAGATCGCAGGCGCTCGTCTTGTCATCGTCGCCGCAACCGGCGAGCACGAGCGCGACCACCGCGAGGTACTTCACGACCGTCCTAGTGTAGTGCGGAATCTGCTCGCGCGGGCCGTCGAATCTCGGGCGATGCCCGGCCCGGAAACGTTCACGCCGGGCCGGTGCCCACGCGCACCTCGATCGGCGCCTCCAGCAGCTTGGTCGCGACCTTGCGCTCGTGCCGCGTGGGGATCCAGTCGTAGATCAGCACGTCGACGGGCCGCCACATCACCACCCAGCTCGCGATCACGAGCCCCTCCTCGAGCCCCGTGCCGAGCGAGCCGGGGACGAGCCTCGCGACCAGCTGCGACAGGGAGAGGAGCGTGATCACGAGGACCATCGCGAGCACGAGGGAGACCTGGCCCGTGCGCCGCCGCCGCCGCCGGGACCTGCCGATCCGCCGGATCTCGTCCTCGAAGTGAGCGTGGACCGCCTGCTCGATCTCCTTCCCCGCGGGCGCCCGATCGAGCCAGAACACGACGCGGAGCCGCGCGTGGCCCGACAGATCCTCGCCCGCGTCCAGCAGGTACTGGGCGAGCTCGGGATCGAGATCACGGTCCCGGAACGGCGCCGGATCGCGGTTGTCGAAGATCTGCTCGATCGAGCTCAGCTTGACGTCGACGCAGGGCTCACCGTCCTCGAAGCGGTATCGCGACTGTTCGAGCATCCTGGGAGCTTGGCGCGGTTGCGCGCGTTCGGATAGACCGAAGCGCGTCGCTCGCGATAGCTTGGGCCCGTGACCCGCGCGCGCGCGATCGTCGGCTTGCTGCTCGCGGTTCCTGCGGCCGTCCAGGCCGAGCCCCGCGCCGACGGGCCGTGCTTCGGCGTGTTCGGGCAGATCTCGCCGATCATCGCGGTGTTCGACTACCCCGCCGACGGTCACGGTCCGAGCGAGAAAGCGGCCCTCGATCTCGGGGTCGGCGGCGATGTCTCGAGGTGCCGCGGCTGGCTCGAGCTCGGGGTCGGCGCACGCTACGACTTCGCCGACGGAGCCGTCGACAACGCGCACTTCGTCGCCGTGCCGCTGTGGATCGGCGCGCGGCTCCGCATCGGCGCGAAGGGCAGCCTGCGCCTCGCCGTGGGCGCCGGACCGGGCTTCGGGGTCGTCGTCCGCAACTCGACGCTGATCACGTTCGGCCCCTCCGCGGAGATCGTGCTCGGTGCTGGCTACCGGGTCGGACCCGAGCTCGTCCTCGCGATCGAGATCGGGGCACGCCTCGACAAGCTCCGCGAGATCAACAGCGACGACGCGTACCTCGACGGCGGAGAGCTGCTCCACGCCCAGATCCCGGTGTTCCGCGCCGGCGCGACCTGGCGCTGAGCACCCAGCTCTCGGCCGCGCGCGGCGCGGTCGGACCTGGTCCAAACTGCGCCAGGCATCTCACCGTGGTCTCTCGCTCGGCGGGAGAGCCCGCCAATTTGCGCAAATCCTGCGTGCAGTTAGGACGATTTAGACGCACTGCAATGTTGGCGTACGCAGTGAGATCCGGGATAAGACCGGCGGAACGGACGGAGTTTTGATCCCTATGAACGCAATGACGAAGATCTTGATGTCGCTGACCCTGTGCTCGCTCACGGCGCTCGGCGCCTGTGGCGACAACGCCAAGGCGAACTCGCTGGTGATCACCACCGGCGAGCCCGCCGGTCCGAACTGCCCGGGTGGAGGAACCCGGATCGACGTCGGCGTCGATGGGAACGGCGATGGCGCGCTCGACGCGTCCGAGATCAACAACACGTCGTTCGCCTGCAACGGCAACGGCACGAGCTCGCTCGTCACCACGAGCGAAGAGCTCGCCGGGGCCAACTGTCCGTTTGGTGGGACGAAGATCGAGACCGGTCTCGACACGAACGCCAACGGCACGCTCGAGCCGGCCGAGGTCAACGCCGCGGCGACCAGCTACGTCTGCAATGTCGCCCCGAGCGGCAGCATCTCCCCGAGCACGGGCATCGTCCTCGCGGTCAAGCCGAACGGCGTGAGCACGTCGGCGACCGGCCCGATCACCGTCCGCTTCACGATCAAGGACGACCGCGGCTACCCGCTCGACATCGACGGCGACTACTCGCTCAACACCGCGATCCAGCCGCGGTTCGCGCTCGGCTGGTTCACGAAGTCCACGCTGCCCTCGCCCAACCAGGCGACCGAGGTCGTGTCCCCGCTGACGATGTACACGAAGTCGACGAGCACCTCGGCGCCCGCCGGCCTGCCGACCGCGTACAACCCGAAGGGCACGGCCGCGGGCCACGGCACGCTGGTCGAGAACGGCTTCGGCGCCGGCGACTACACGTACACGTTCCCGACCACGTCGACGACGAACGGCCCCGTGGCGGTCGCGTACGACGCGACCAAGCTCAACGAGACCCACGTCGTCTGGATCCAGGCGTCGCGCCAGACCGACCTCGTGTACCAGACCAACGCCAACACCTTCCACGCGGCCAACCAGCCCTACTACTTCATCCCGAGCGGCACCGGCACGCCGCTGACGCGCGAGATCGCGTCGCAGGCCGGCTGCGATGGCTGCCACGGCAAGTTCAAGGCGGAGACCACGGCGTCGGCCGCATTCCACGGTGGCGGCCGCGTCGCGGTCGGCTACTGCAACGCCTGCCACAACCCCGGGCGCACGACGAACCCGTCGGCCAACTCGTCGGTGTTCGTCCACCGCATCCACAACGGCGCGAACGTCGCGACCGCGAACCTGTTCCACGGGATCGAGGCGACCTACCCGCAGGACATCCGCAAGTGCGATACCTGCCACGCCGGTGCAGCGCAGGGCGCGCAGGCGCTGAGCAACCCGACGATCGGGGCGTGCAGCGGCTGCCACGACTACGTCTCGTTCACCGCCTCGAACCCGCAGACCTGCGGGATCCTCGGCAGCCTCGTGCGCGGCACCGATGGCAAGCCGGTGCCGTGTAACCACGGCGGTGGCCCGCGGACCGATGCCGAGTGCGCGACCTGCCACGGCCCCGCCGGTGGCTTCCCGACCGCGAACTACCACAAGCCGGTCTCGTTCCCCGATCCGAAGAACGCGTGGAACACCACGGCCGTCCCGCCGGGCACCAACAACAACACCAACGCGTCGTTCGTCGCGGCGGGCGGCTTCGTGCCGCCGGGCGCGACCGCGATCACCTACGTCGTGCAGAGCGTCGAGGCGATCGACGATGCCGCGATCACGCCGAACAAGCGCCCGCGGATCACGTTCAAGCTCAAGGCCAACGGCACCGACGTCGTGTTCCAGACGTACGCAGCTGGCACCGTGACCGAGCTGATGCCGAACTTCGTCGGCTCGCCGAGCGTCTACTTCGCGTTCTCGGTGCCCCAGGACAGCATCACGGCGCCGTCGGACTTCAACGCGACGGCGAGCGGCTACATCCGCTCGATCTGGAATGGCAGCGCGCCCGGCACGATGACCGGCCCGGACGCGATGGGCTACTACCAGATCACGCTCACCGGCGTGCAGATCCCGCCGACCGCGAAGCTGCTCACCGGCGGGCTCGGCTACACCTACTCGCTGTCGAGCGCGCCGCCGCTGGTGCAGACCAACGTCGCGGGGTACCCGTGGACGCCGAGCGGTCTGGGGGACGGCAAGGCACAAGGCGGTCTGAGCGTCCCGGCGCCGAACGTGTGGAAGGTCGCGACGGACTTCACCCCTCGCCGCCCGATCGTCGACAACGCGAAGTGCCAGAAGTGCCACGGCACGCTCGGCGTCACGCCGAGCTTCCACGCCGGCCAGCGCAACGACGGGCCGACCTGCGCGTTCTGTCACAACCCGAACCGCAGCAGCGCGGGCTGGGGCGCCAGCTCGAAGTACTTCATCCACGCGATCCACGCGGGGCGCAAGCGGACGGTGCCCTACACCTGGCACGCCGCCGCGGTCGGCGCGGGCTACGCCGAGATCGAGTTCCCCGGCACGCTGAACACGTGCACCACGTGCCACTTCCCGAACACGTACGACTTCACCAGCGCGACGAACCTGGCCGCGCTCGCCAGCGAGCCGCTGACCACGGTCGCCAGCGGCACGCTGGATCCCAACCCGCTGACCAACTCGACGTACTACACGGTGTCCCCGTACGTCACCGCGGGCGCCTACGGGAGCGCGTTCTCGTTCAGCGCGGGCACCGGAACGGCCACCCAGGCCGCCGATACCAACCTGGTCGCGACGCCGATCACCGCGGCCTGCGTGGCCTGCCACGACTCGACGCCAGCGGTCAATCACATGAAGGGCAACGGCGGTCGGTTCTACGCGACGCTGTTGTCGGTCCGCGCCGAGGGCGTTCAAGAGGAGTGCATGATCTGCCACGGCCCGGGTCGGGTCGCGGCGATCGGCGACGTCCACCAGCGCTAGTCGTGAGTGCCGCGTAGCCCGGACCCCGGGCGCGCGGCCGCCGGATGCGGTGTGCGATCTCCGCGTTCTGGCTCGTCTCTCTGCGGGAACTCCATCGGCGGCTGTTCGCCGGGGTGAGCGGGGGCGGCGCGGGAGGTTCCCCCGTCGCGCCTCGCTCGTGCTATCGGACGTGCATGCATCCTGCGAGCGCGCGCCTGATCGAGACGATCCGCACGTCGATCATCGGGGACGATCAGGCACTCGAGGGCCCCTACGGCGTGCGCCGCGTGACCTACGCCGACTACACCGCGTCGGGCCGATCGCTGTCGTTCATCGAGGACTTCATCCGCGACGAGGTGATGCCGCTCTACGCGAACACGCACACGGAGGCCTCGGGGACCGGCCGGCAGACCACGCAGTTCCGCGACGACGCACGCCAGGTCATCCACGCCTCGGTCGGCGGGGGCGTGGACGACCTCGTGATCTTCACGGGCTCGGGCGCGACGGGCGCGATCAACAAGCTGATCGACTGCATGAACCTGCGGATCCCGGCGGATCTCGACGCGCGGTACGGGCTCTCCGACAAGATCCCCGAGGCCGAGCGCCCCGTCGTCTTCATCGGGCCGTTCGAGCACCACTCCAACGAGCTGCCGTGGCGCGAGTCGATCGCCGAGGTCGTCGTGATCCACGAGGACGCCGACGGCCACGTCGATCTCGCGCACCTCGCCGAGGAGCTCGCGCGCCACGCGGCGCGGCCTCTCAAGATCGGGAGCTTCTCCGCGGCGTCGAACGTCACCGGCATCGCGTCCGACACCAACTCGATCTCGCGACTGCTCCACCAGCACGGCGCACTCTCGTTCTGGGACTACGCGGCCGCGGGGCCGTACGTCGAGATCGTGATGAACCCCGCCGGCGATCCGCTCGCCGCCAAGGACGCGGTGTTCATCTCGCCGCACAAGTTCATCGGCGGCCCGCAGACGCCGGGCGTCCTCGTCGTCAAGCGCCCGCTGCTCGCCAACACCGTCCCCGCGTGCCCGGGTGGCGGCACGGTCGCCTACGTCAACCAGAGCGAGCACCGGTACCTCGCCGATCCGGTGCACCGCGAGGAGGGCGGCACGCCCGCGATCATCGAGTCGATCCGCGCGGGCCTGGTGTTCCAGCTCAAGGAGGCGGTCGGCGCCGACGCGATCCGCGAGCGCGAGGTCGACTTCATCGAGCGCGCCATCGCGTCGTGGTCGGCCAACCCGAACCTCCACATCCTGGGCAACCAGTCCGCGTGGCGGCTCTCGATCGTGTCGTTCGTCGTCCGCCATCGCGGGGCGTACCTCCACCACAACTTCATCGTCGCGCTCCTCAACGACCTGTTCGGCATCCAGTCGCGTGGCGGGTGCGGCTGTGCCGGCCCCTACGGGCACCGGCTCCTCGGGATCGATCTCGAGACCAGCAAGGAGTTCGAGCGCGAGATCGTCCGCGGCTGCGAGGGCATCAAGCCCGGCTGGATCCGGGTCAACTTCAACTACTTCCTGTCCGAGATCCAGTTCCAGTTCCTGCTCGACGCGATCCACCTGATCGCGAACGACGGCTGGCGGCTGCTCCCCCACTACGCGTTCGATCCGGATACCGGCTCGTGGCATCACCGGAGCTCGATCGCGGCGCCGGTCATGCGGCTCGGCGAGCTGTCGTATCGCACGGGCAAGCTGGCGTACCGCTCGCGCCACGCCAGCGAGCCCGAGTGGGCGCTGCCGAGCTACCTCGAGGAAGCGCGGCGCATCATCGCCGCGACCTCCGAGGAGTTCCGGACGCTCGAGCTCGAGGAGGCGCCCCGCAACGCGGACTTCGAGCAGCTCCGGTGGTTCCCGCTGCCGAGCGAGGCCCTGTCCGAGCTGCGCGGCAACGTCGCGGCGGCGGCGTACCACGCGATGCGCTAGCGCCGGCCGAAACGACAAACCGCGCGAGCAGCGTGAGCCACTCGCGCGGTGAACGAAGCGGGCGACCTAGATGCCGGTCAGCGCCGCGTCGCTCGCGACCACGTACTCCTTGCTGCTGTTGAGGTCGCGGACCAGGAAGTAGATCCAGCCGTCCGAGCGGAAGTGCGGGAAGATCGCCATCTGGCCGGCCTTGACGTTGGTCACCCGGGTACGGACGCCGGTGATCATGTTGACGACCACGATGTTCGCGGCGCCCTTCTCGAGCAGCGCCTTGAACGCCGCGTCGTTCGCCGACGCGTAGCCGAGGTCCTGCCAGTCGTTCGGGCCGACGTAGTGGTGGGTGACGAAGTACTTCTCGTCGAAGCTGATCGAGGGCTTCGCACCCTGCGTGCAGTAGCGGCCGACCTCGGTGGTCGTGATCGCGTAGCTGTTGCCGGCCGGGGTCGCGTTGACCTTGCGGACGACGTAGCCGAGGTGGGTCGACTCGTTGCCGAACCGGCTGATCACGAGCTTGGTCGACGGCGAGAGGACCGTGTCACCCTCGTACGGGCTCTTGACCTTGACGTCGGTCTTGCCGACGTAGTGCGAGCCGTCGAACATCATCGGGGTGAACTTCATCTCGGCCGTGCTCGCGAACGCGGCGCTCGGATCCGAGTTCTCGCCACCCGACGGGTTGTCGGACGTGAACTGGCTGTTGACCGCGAAGTAGTCGCCGCCGCCGAGGCCCGCACCGAGGTGCTGGTAGAGGCTGACCGTCGACACCGAGCTACACGCCGACTCCGAGAAGTTGATGTTCGTCGGGTTCGCCTGCAGCAGCGACATGTTGCAGAACGCCGCGCCGATCGGCGTGCCCTGGAACATCCAGCCGCGGTTGTCCGGGAAGAAGCCCGGGTCGTACGCCGCGTCGACCTTGATGTCTTTGTCCGTCTGGAGGTCGGAGATGATGCTCTCGCCACCGGTGCCGCCGTTGGCAACGAACCGACCGTCGGCCGAGGAGCGCATCCAGTAGAAGGTGTTGAACGCCAGCTCACGGACGAC
>Ga0316601_100000337_pt1 | contig 19439 bp, 19 predicted proteins | sample OWC_soil_day5_no_FD_207663 | JGI IMG/M metagenome (GOLD analysis project Ga0316601, IMG submission 207663) | Wetland soil microbial communities from Old Woman Creek delta, Ohio, United States - OWC_soil_day5_noCT | ecosystem: Environmental > Terrestrial > Soil > Wetlands | place: USA: Ohio... | reverse complement strand
ACTTCCGCCATTGTAGCCTGGCATCTTGGCTACACGCCGCAAACCGTTTTTGCTTTGATACTGACCTGGTCGCTGATTGCGCTGAGCGTTATTGATATAGACCACCAGTTATTACCCGACAACATAACACTTCCCGTACTTTGGCTGGGCATGTTTTTGAGCCTGTTTGGTTTATATACAGATGCGCACGCCAGCATTATCGGCGCAATTGCTGGCTACGCAATTCTTTGGGCTGTCTATCACTTGTTTAAACTGGCAACCGGCAAAGAGGGCATGGGTTATGGTGATTTTAAATTGCTGGCTTTATTCGGCGCCTGGCTAGGCTGGCAATACTTACCCCTTATTATTTTATTATCATCATTAGTCGGTGCACTCATTGGACTATCCATGATCATTATTGCTAAACGCGATCACAACATCCCCATTCCTTTTGGCCCCTATCTGGCAGCCGCAGGATGGATAGCGCTATTGTGGGGCAATGACCTCAATCAGTTTTATTTAGCCACCGTAGGTTTATAGGTTCATGCTGAAAATCGGCCTTACCGGCGGCATAGGCTGCGGCAAATCCACAGTTGCCAGGGTTTTCGAGCAATTAAAAACACCTGTTATTGATGCTGACGAAATAGCCCATCAACTGGTTGCTATCGGACAACCGGCACTCGCTCAGATACAGCAGGAATTTGGCACAGACGTACTCAACCCGGACGGCTCGCTGAATAGAAAAAAACTCAGGGAACTCATTTTTTCCGATCCCGAACAAAAGCAAAAACTTGAATCCATTCTCCATCCTTTGGTATATCAATCCATACAAGCAGAACTTAAGCAGTTGAACACGCCGTACTGCATTATTTGTATCCCGTTATTATTTGAAACAAATATGACCCGCCTTGTCGACCGGATACTGGTTGTCGACTGCTCTATTGAAACTCAAATCGAACGCATACGGAAGCGTGATAATATGTCTATAGAAAGAATACAATCCATTATTGACAGTCAAGTATCACCTGCCTTCAGAAAAGCACAAGCCAATGATCTCATCGATAACTCGGAAACCAACGATAGACTTGCAGAAGAGGTAAAAAAACTGCACAATTTCTACCTTTCATTAAGCACTTGCCGGAATAAACTTGTCTGTGAATAACATTATTACTTATGAATTTCCACTCAATGAACGAATCCGTGTTTTCATAAGACTCGAACAACTATTTCAACAATTTATGCATTTTTCAGCGGGAGAGACCGTTGCCGACAAACGCGCTGCAATTACCGTCCTGCTTGATATCATGTCGATTTTCAGACGCAACGATCTAAAATCGGAAATTTTGAAAGAACTTGACCGTCATGTAACAATACTTAACAAAATTGCCAACAGCCAGGGTGTTGATACGGAATTGCTGGATAACATCCTTGATCAACTCGCTCAAATCAGCAAAAAACTCTATGCTGTCAACGGAAAAATCGGCATCAATATCATGGAGAGTGATTTATTCCAAAGCATTGTCCAGCGCAGCTCCATCCCCGGTGGCACCTGTTCTTTTGATTTGCCTGAATACCATTATTGGCTGGAACAGGATGAATCCATTCGTTTAAAGGATCTGCAACACTGGAGCAGTCCATTCAATGACATTCACACAGCAATTGATCTTATTCTTAATTTTATACGCAACAGCCGGCCAGCCAATCAGGAAGTCGCTGTTGCGGGTTTTTTCCAGATTTCTCTGGATCGAAGCCAACCGTTTCAACTTATCAAGGTAAGCCTGGATAAGTCACTGCCCTGCTTTGCCGAAATCAGTGGCGGCAAACACCGTTGCACCATCCGGTTTATGGAGCCATCTGCTGATGACAAACGCCCGGCACAAAGCACTGATGATATTCCATTTACTTTAACCTGCTGTTTATTCTAATGTCATCACCCGTCAAACCACACATTGTAAAATGTCCTACTTGTAAACGACCTGTTCCCTGGACACCTGAACAGGAATTTAAACCTTTTTGCTCTGAACGTTGTAAATTAATAGACTTGGGCGAATGGGTAATGGAGGAAAAAAGGATTCCCGGGGAATCTGTGGAGTTGGATATCGATGGCGATGAGGATTCCTTTTTTCAATGAAGCCGCGCAGGTTATGAAAACGGCTTTATCATTTGCCTGCCAATTACGGATGAAACGGCGGGTAGTCAAGCGTAGCCCACTCTAGCTAGCTTTTTCAGTCGAGTCGGCTTGCCTATTGTTTGGCCAACCAACATTCATGTTTCCTTGATTTGCCGTGTTAACGACAAAACTGTTAACCCGCAATCCGAAAATACTGGGATTCACTTTGTTCAATCCAGCTTACGAGTTTAATGTCCGATACCCCATTATCTGAATAATCATGGTCAATAAGGAAATTTTTCAGGTTAATATTGGCAGTCATAATCAGGTGTAATCAATCTTAACCAGGACTAAAATAAACTCTAACTCTAACATCATCACACAAACTCAATTCTAAACAATGACAAATCATTACCCTATCGGCCCAGTCATGCTGGATGTCGAAGGCTTAACCCTGGCACAGCATGAACAAGAGAAGATAAACCATCCCAACACCGGAGCGGTTATTCTTTTTTCACGTAACTACCAAAACCCTGAACAGGTTACCGAGCTGATTAACAGCATCCGTGCGGCGCGTAATGGCGATATTCTGATTGCAGTGGATCAGGAAGGCGGCAGAGTGCAACGCTTTCAAAACGGTTTTACGCGCTTGCCGCCTGCGTCCAGCTATGTTCATACCCCGGAACTAGCAGAATCCGCAGGTTGGTTGATGGCTGCGGAATTATTGGCAGTCGGTGTTGATTTCAGTTTCGCGCCGGTACTGGATATTGATTGCGGTGTTAGCCAAATTATCGGTAATCGCTCATTTTCAACCGATCCTGAACTGGCATCACACCTTGCAAGTTTATTTAGAAAAGGCATGAATGCCGCGGGCATGGCAGCCACCGGCAAACACTTTCCCGGACATGGCGCGGTGGCGCTGGATTCACACCTGACCTTGCCCATAGACGAACGAGACCTGGACAGTATTCGGACAAAAGACCTGCTGCCCTTTAAAAAGCTGATAAAAGAAGGTCTGGAAGGCATTATGCCAGCACATGTAGTTTATCCAAACATCGATCCTAATCCTGCGGGTTTTTCACCTTTCTGGATACAACAGATTCTGCGTCAGGAATTAAATTTTAACGGCACGGTATTCAGTGACGATTTGAGCATGGCAGGTGCCGCATCAGTGGGGGATTTTCCTGAACGCGCCAGACTGGCGCAACAAGCCGGTTGTGATATGTTGTTAGTCTGTAATAATCCGGTTGCTGCTGAAAAGGTTCTTGAGGCGTTGCCCATCACGCTAGTCCCCATCAGAGAACAGCGACTTCAGCGAATGCAAGGCAAGCCAGATAAATCGCAAACAAACATGAACACCGAAAAACGACTACAAATCTCCAATCTTATCAACCAATTCACTCAAAACCATGCTTAAAGAAATCAAGCACATTCAGGCAACTGCCGATTTGCTCTATAGCGAAAAAGAAGTAGAAGCCGCTCTGGACAAAATGGCTGAACAAATCAACGTTTTGTTGGCTGATCGTAACCCGTTATTACTCTGTGTCATGAATGGCGGCATAGTCGTTGCAGGTAAATTGATAACCCGCTTAAACATCCCGATGACCTTAGACGCCATTAACGCGAGTCGCTATCAAAACCAGATCTCGGGCGGCAGCATTGAATGGATCCTTAAACCCGGAACAACCCTTAAAGACAGGACAGTGCTGATCATTGATGATGTATTGGATGAAGGCATTACCCTGGCTGCAATCATCCAATATTGCCTGGATCAAGGTGCAACATCCGTTTATAGCGCCGTATTAGCGGATAAAATCCTGGACCATGAAAAACCTGTAACCGCTGATTTTATTGGACTGGAAGTAGCAAACCGCTATTTGTTTGGCTACGGCATGGACTACAAAGGTTATTTACGCAACGCATCCGGCATTTATGCCTGCAAAGAATACGACAAGGAAACAATATCATGACCAAGCTTGCGATTATTGGCGGCACCGGCCTCACCCAACTCAGAGATTTAATCATCATCAAACGGGACAAACTCTCTACACCTTATGGCTCGCCTTCAGCTGACTTCATTACCGGTGAGCTTAACCAAAAAGAAGTCATATTTCTGGCCAGACATGGGTGTCCCCACACTATTGCTCCGCACCAGATAAATTATCGCGCCAATATCTGGGGGCTAAAACAACTGGGTGTTGAACAGATTGTTGCGGTTGCCGCTGTGGGCGGTATTACTGAAGAAATGGTTCCTGCGCACATTGCGATTCCCGATCAGATTATTGATTACAGCCATGGCCGTAGACACACTTTTTTTGAAGATGAAAATTATCCCGTCACACATATAGATTTTACCTATCCTTATAGTCAAAAACTGCGTTCCGCTTTAATCAGCGCCGCCGCCAAAGCCAATATCAACATCAGTCCGATAGGTACTTATGGCTGTACCCAGGGTCCTCGTCTGGAAACTGCTGCAGAAATCAAACGCATGGAAAAAGACGGTTGTGATTTGGTGGGAATGACGGGTATGCCGGAAGCCGCCCTGGCTAAAGAACTCGCTATGGATTATGCCGCCATTTCTGTGATTGCCAACTGGGCGGCAGGCAAATCAGCCGGAGAAATCACCATGACTGAAATTGAACAGCATCTCCATGTAGGCATGGTAAATATAGCTGAATTACTTAAGAGTTTTATAGCTCTGGTGTAGGTAGGTTTGGTCTTCTTATAGTTTTTGTTATTGTTGGTGACTTGTGTTATCAATCCTTTATAATCGCATAAGCAAGTATTCATAAAGATCAGGCTAAGGAAATAAAATGAAACAATTTATTCAGGATCTCGCAGAAACAAATCGCTATCAGGCAACGCATTTGTTGCACATTTTAAGGGGAGTTCAATCACGCTTTCATTACATTCCGGAACAAGCGATAGAACAGATAGCAGAGTTGTTAAAAATATCCCGCACCCAAATTATCGGCGTCATTGAATTCTATAGCTTTTTCCACCTCAAGCCTCGTGGACAGTACGAACTTTTAATTAGTGATTCCATAACCGATCACATGTTAGGCAAGCAAAGTCTGATTAATTATTTGTCTGAAAAATTGACTGTGGCCGTTGGTGAAGTCCGGCAAGATGGCGTAGTGAGTCTGGATAATACCTCCTGCACCGGCATGTGTGATCAAGGTCCTGCTGGTTTGGTTAATGGATATGCCTTAACTCGGCTGGATCGTACTCGAATTGACCAAATTACCGATTTGATTAATCAACAAAAACCACTGGACCAATGGCCTGGCGAATTATTTCAGGTGGAAGATAATATCATCGAGCCGGGTTTATTGTTAAGTCAGTCGATAAATCAAGGTTCTGCACTGCAATCAGCGTTTAAACGAGGCCTTAAAGAAACCTTAATAGAGCTTGATAAATCAGGCTTGCGCGGTCGCGGTGGCGCTGGCTTTAAAACGGCAACAAAATGGAAATTCTGCTCAGAAGAACAGGGAAATCAGCGTTATGTCATTTGTAATGCTGATGAAGGTGAACCAGGTACTTTTAAAGACAGAGTGCTATTAAACTCTTATGCGCATCGGGTATTTGAAGGCATGACCTTATGTGCCGCGATTATCGGCGCTCAGCAAGGCTTTTTGTATTTGCGTGGCGAATATCTGCATCTTTACGACAAGCTGCAAAGTGTGCTGGATGAGCGTCGGCAGGCCGGTTTTTTGGGTAACAATATTCTAAAGGAAGGATTGAATTTTGATATTGAAATCTGTCTGGGGGCGGGTGCTTATATATGCGGTGAAGAATCTGCATTAATAGAATCGCTGGAAGGAAAAATGGGCATTCCCCGTAATCGTCCACCTTATCCTGTAACGCAGGGGTATTTAGGCAAACCCACAGTCGTTAATAACGTTGAAACCTTTATTGCAGCGGCGAGTATTGCTGTAAAAGGGGGCGACTGGTTTGCCAACGTCGGCACGGAAAAATCAAAAGGCACCAAAATACTGAGCATTTGCGGTGACTGTTCTCGCCCCGGAATTTACGAATATCCTTTTGGCACATCCATCCAGTCTGTCCTGAATGATTGCGGGGCAAGGGATGTGCTGGGTATTCAAATAGGCGGACCATCAGGCACGTTTATTTCTAATAAGGAATTTGACCGTAAACTGGCTTTTGAAGACTTAGCCACAGGCGGTTCTTTTATTGTGTTCAATAACAGCCGAAATATCCTGGATATTGTTAACAATTTCACCCATTTTTTTGCTCACGAAAGCTGCGGCTTCTGTACACCCTGCCGCGTTGGCACAGCGTTATTGAAAAAACAGCTAGATAAAATTGTTGAAGGTCATGGCTCGGCAGGTGATGTGGTCGCACTTGAAGAACTCTGTCAGCTGATTAAAACCCAAAGCCACTGCGGCTTGGGGCAGACTGCCGCTAATCCCGTGTTAACAACTTTGGAACGCTATCCCGAGTTGTACCAAAGTCAGTTAAAAAATATCAGTTATGAACCGGGTTTTGATCTGGATGGCGCGCTGGAAACAGCCCGACGATTGGCAAAACGTAATGATGCGGGTGCGCATTTGGCTCAGGTGGAGGAATAATCATGAGTAAAACAATCACTATTGATGGAAACACCATCCCTTTTGAAGACGGACAGACCATCATGGAAGCAGCAACAGCGGCCGGTGTTTATATTCCCCATTTATGCCATCATCCGGAATTCACTCCTCATGGCAGTTGCAAGCTGTGTACGGTAAAAGTGAACGGGCGCATCTGTTCGGCCTGCACCTTCCCGGCAATGGAAGGACAGGATGTGCTTAATAACACCAAAGAATTAACAGATGACCGGCAGCTTATTACTCAAATGCTGTTTGTTGAAGGCAATCATTTGTGTCCAGGATGTGAAAAAACCGGTAACTGTCAATTGCAGGCAGTCGCCTATCATTTGAATATGCTCGACAACCACTTCCCGCATTTTTATCCCAACCGGGAAATGGACGCCTCTCATGAAGATGTCTTGATTGATCATAATCGCTGCATTTTTTGTATGCTGTGCGTCAGAGCAAGTCAGCAAAAAGATGGCAAGGATGTGTTTGCCATCAGCGGGCGCGGCATTAATAAGCATCTGATTTTTAACTCACAAAGCGGGCTGTTAAAAGATACGGATTTGGATGCCACAGATCAGGCCGCGCAAATTTGTCCAACCGGCGCGATCCTGATTAAACGCACCGGTTATCAGGTGCCGATTGGTGAGCGTATTTACGATCATAAACAAATCGATCAAGTGAGCCTAGAAACGGAGCATCATCAGCATGACAAATAAAATTAGAGTAGCAACCACGTCGCTGGCGGGTTGCTTTGGTTGTCACATGTCATTTCTTGATATTGATGAGCGCATGTTGCAGTTGGTTGAAGTCGTTGAATTTGGCCGCTCTCCCATTAACGATATAGAGCACTGCACAGACTGCGACATCGGTTTGATTGAAGGTGGCGTGTGTAATTCCGAAAACGTGCATGTGTTACGTGAATTTCGAAAAAACTGCAAAATCCTGGTCGCAGTAGGCGCTTGCGCCATTAACGGCGGTTTGCCGGCAATGCGTAATTTCATCCCTCTGGAAGAATGCCTTAATGAAGCTTATATAAATGGCATAGGCGTTGAAAATGCACAAATCCCCAGCGACCCGGAGCTGCCATTGTTGCTGGACAAAGTCCGTCCAATTCATGAAGTCGTGAAAATTGATTATTTTTTACCCGGCTGTCCGCCTTCAGCGGATGTGTTCTGGAAATTTCTGACCGATTTGATAGATGGACGTGAGCCTTCATTGCCTTATGAACTGGTTCACTATGATTGACTTATCAATGAATGTAGAAGAGATGGAAATCAAGGATAATTGCTGAAACTATTTCGTTGCCAGTCAGAGAACGGGCATTGATTGAAGACTCTTTCTTCTTCAAAGTTTAAATACATCGAGATTCGGCAACTGAAATTAGGCATGGTTATAGCAGATTCTGAATTCGTGTACTTTATTGAATCAAGCCTGATTTAGAGTTTGTAGATTAATGCATTTACCCGAATTTTCAAAAATGATAATGATGTAAAATGTATTCCATGCACCCTACAACTATTTATGGCAGAACTTATTTTAGAATCACTCATTAAATGCCCAGAATGTGGCTTTGAAAAACAAGAGATCATGCCAACGGATGCCTGCATATATTTTTACCAATGTACCCGTTGCCAGGCATTACTAAAGCCTAAACAGGGTGATTGTTGTGTTTTTTGTTCTTATGGAACAGCCGCTTGCCCTCCGATACAAGCTGGACATAATTGTTGTTCCAACTAACTATAGAGAATTATCATGTACGAACATTTAGAAACAGCCGAAAACAGAGAAAACCTGAAACGCGTCGTCGTTGATCCTGTCTCTCGCGTCGAAGGCCATGGCAAGGTCACTTTATTGCTGGACGCGGACAATAAAGTTCAGCAAGCCAGACTGCATATCGTTGAATTTCGAGGCTTTGAGCGCTTTATTCAAGGCCGGCCGTATTGGGAGTTGCCGGTTCTAGTGCAGCGTTTATGCGGCATTTGTCCCGTAAGCCATCATTTAGCCGCTGCAAAAGCCATAGACCAATTGGTAGGTGTTGACCCCCAAAACCTCCCCGTGTCAGCCGATAAATTGAGACGCTTGCTCCACTTTGGACAATTGTTCCAATCCCACGCCCTGCATTTTTTTCATTTGTCCAGCCCTGATTTATTGTTTGGTTTTGAAAGCGATATAGCCAAGCGCTCTGTTATTGCCGTACTGGGTGAATATCCCGACCTTGGCGTACAGGGCGTAATGATGCGTAAATATGGACAGGAAGTGATACGCATGGTGTGTGGCAAGCGTGTTCACGGTTCGGGTGCAATTGCCGGCGGCATGAACAAATCATTGACCAAAGCCGAGCGCGACACCTTGCTGAAAGATATAGATCAGATGATCGAGTGGTCGGCAGCTTCGGTCGCACTCATTAAAAAAGTGCATTGCTCCAACCTGCCCTATTACGATGATTTCGGCACCATACGCTCCAATTATCTCGGATTAATCAAGCCTGATGGCGCATTGGAGTTTTATCATGGCGGCCTGCGCGCCAAAGATGATAAAGGCGAAACGATTATAGATCATGTCGATTATTGCAAGTATAACGATTATATCCATGAAGAAGTTCGCTCATGGACGTACATGAAATTTCCTTATCTGTTATCGATGGGCAAGGAAAACGGCTGGTATCGCGTAGGGCCGCTGGCCAGGGTAAATAACTGTGACTACATTAACACACCTTTAGCTGAAGCCGCTCGCGTGGAATTTAAAGCGCATAGCGGCGAAGCGATGGTTCATAGCACGCTGGCATTTCATTGGGCGCGTTTGATTGAAACTCTGCATTGCGCCGAAAGCATTAAAATATTACTCCATGATCCTGACATCATGGGCCATGATTTAGTCGCACGAGGCGAAAAACGTTATGAAGGCGTGGGTGTAATTGAAGCGCCGCGCGGCACGCTATTCCATCATTATCAAGTCGATGAAAATGACATTGTCACCAAAGCCAATTTAATCGTCTCGACCACCAGTAATAACATGGGGATGAATGAATCGGTTCGACAAGTGGCGGCAAAATATCTATCAGGCCGGGAACTGACCGAGCCATTATTGAATAACCTGGAAGTGGCGATTCGCGCTTATGATCCTTGTTTGTCATGCGCGACCCATGCGATGGGAAAAATGCCGTTGCAACTGGAGTTGATTGATGTTGACGGCAAGCTGATTGATAAGCTGGTTAAACACAGTAACGGTCAAATCGAACGGCATAGTAATGGTTAAACCGGTTCTTGTATTTGGATATGGCAATCTCAGTCGTGGCGATGACGCGCTGGGGCCTTTATTGCTGGAATACGTCGAAAGCCATTGTAATATGGAAAGCATTGAGATACAGAGCGACTTTCAGTTGCAAATCGAACATGCGCTGGATTTGGAAAACAGGTCAATTGTATTATTTGTTGATGCCTCCGTTTCCTGTGTCAACAAATTTGATTTTGCCATGCTTGAACCTGCCAGAGACAAGAGTTATACCACTCACGCGATGAGTCCCGCAGCGGTTTTGGATGTGTATCAATCGATAAAAAAACAAAGGCCGCCACCGTGTTTTCTACTGAGCATCAAAGCCGAAAAATTTGAGCTTGGAGAGAGCTTAAGTACACAAGCTGAAACCAATCTGGAACGTGCCTGTCTGTTTGCAGGACGATTATTGCAAAACCCTGACATTAAAGCCTGGCGGCAACAAGCAAACGATATGCGACAACCTCTGGTATAGAGCTCAATCCATAAACCCTTAGAGTGCAAGGCAGGATAGCGTTACATGACTTATCGCAGCTTGGGATGTTTCGATTTTCTTAATGCGATATCCAAGAATGAATATATTCGAAATGCGCAGGATTTGTGTTTATCATTAAAGGCGTAAAAAAAGCGCATAGCGAGTCATGTAACTATTTTTACAATGCAGAAAATGGACACAAAGACCAGTGCGTGGGCATATTCATTTTTGGATATCGCCTGAGGTAAATTATTCAATATCTTAACTTGCAACCAGATAACAACATAAAGAGGCTCAACGATGAAATCATACAAACCCTTGTGGATACTGATGTTAATCATTGCTACCAGTAATGTCTGGGCTTATGGCAGTAGTAGCAGTAGCAAAAAAGCATGTAATAAACCAAAATTTAGCGAGTTTGTCCCCGCCAACAACGCCGAAGTTTCGGCAAAGTCAGCTTTTTCTTTTGTAGCATCCGCTAACACTAATCCCGAAAGCATTATCGTTATGATAAAAGATCGGCCGGTAGCGGTAACAGTCAAGCCTATAAACCAGGGTTTTCAGGTGACCGGAACACTACCCGAAACTTTAAAAGGAAACTTTGCCAGAATCAGTATTAGCGCAGACGGTCCGAGCCAATGCAAAGGCAGTGACGGCTGGCTAGTAAAAATTATTGAATAATAAAAGCTGGCTGTAAGCGAGCTTTGCGAAACCCCAAACTGATCGCGGATTTTGGAATTAGTAATTCACCAACAACCTATATTTACAGACAGAGGTAGTAATATGACTCTAAAAAAGACACAACCCGATAAAAATAAACTAAACCAGATCGTTACCGATGCTCGACGCAATCAGGAACTTCGCGAGCAATCTTATCGTGGTCAGGCGCTTAAGCTCTTTCCATGGATATGCGGTCGTTGCGCGCGTGAATTTACGCATAAAAATCTGACTGAATTGACGGTTCATCATAAAAACCATAATCACGATGACAATCCTTCCGATGGCAGTAACTGGGAATTATTGTGTCTTTATTGTCACGATAATGAACATTCACGATACGAAGAAACCCGGTTTGGCAATTCGCAATCAAGTAGGACCACCGCATCGGTTGCCACCCACAATCCATTTGCAGACCTGAAAAACTTGCTGGGCAGTAAAAAATAAAGCGCAAGGCTAAAAAAGCTTACTCATTTTTCCTTGTGCCTGATTAATTCAATGAATCGATGCCAAGATTGGCCAGCACATCGGCTCTGTCGTTACCTGTATCGCCAGAATGACCTTTTACCCACTTCCATTCGACCTTGTGTTTCGTTATGGCCGCATCCAACCTGCGCCATAAATCTTCATTTTTAACTGGCGTTCTGGCAGCCGTTTTCCATCCTCTTTTTTTCCAACTGGGCATCCAGTCGGTAATACCTTTCAATACATAGATTGAGTCGCTATTAAGCTGTACCGAACAGGGTCTGGTTAACGATTCCAACGCCTGTATGGCGGCCATCAGTTCCATGCGATTATTGGTGGTATGTTTTTCTGCACCATAAAGCTCCTTGATCTTGCCTTTATAGTTGAGTATTACTCCCCATCCACCAGGTCCGGGATTCCCACGACAAGCCCCATCGGTATAAATAATTACTGCATCAGTCATATTCTTTTATCTGTGCTGATGGATTTAGTGAATTGACCAGGGACAAACGAGGACTCCCGTTTTTCACAGGTGTTAACGGGATTATATTATAACGGCGTTTTATCGCCTTGATTGCATAAGCCGTAGAAAAAAATGAGTGACCATGGACTATATATTTCCCATGTTTGGAACTGACTGAATCCAAATTAAACTCAGATGATACGGTGACTTCAAAATTCAATAATTTCAACCAGTCCATAATTCTTGATCGGGAAATAAAGTGACCTCCCCATGAATCAGCCATTTTTTTATCCCACAAATACTGATACCTGACCCATAAGCTCCAGGGATTAAAATTTAACACTATTAACAATCCTTCGGGCTTTAAAACACGCTCCACTTCTCTCATAGTCTGAAACCGGTGGCTATCAAACTCCAATAAGTGCGGTACTATGATCATATCTATACTGTCGCTTTGCAACGGTAAACAGTAAGCTTTGGCCTGAATTTTTCTTGTCTCATCGCAACCCAGGCCTTTAGCATCAAGTACCGTATAATTTTTGTATAAAGTACAATCAATAAATTCACCTTCCCAACCTAAGCCACCAATTTGCAAAATAATTTGCTGACAACTGACAGTGATAGACTTTTGTAAATAGTCTGCTTCAAGCTCTTTTAACAGCTTACCTCTTGGGGTTTGGTACCAGGCAAACAAGAAATTTCGTTTCATCAATCTCACTCAATACAACATCACGTTAATGAATTTTATTAAAAAAAATGCTATAATTGGACTTATAATAATAACTATACCTTTTAGGCTTAAAGATGATACGTGTTAATTTTAACAGGTCGATTAATTTTTTATTAATATCAATATCTTTAATTGTCACCGGTTGCTCGGATACACCAAAAGAGCCACTGAGCATTAGTGATCAAGCGCCTGTCAAATCGGCTAATAAAGCCAGCTATGTGTATCATCCTTACCGTACTCTCCCCAAACATAAATTCAAAACAGCATCAACGCACAAAAATACCGTTTGGGAGCGGTTATTGTCGTTATATTCATTACCCGAAATTAATAATCCACGCATAGACCGTGAATTATACTGGTACCTGGAGCATCCCGCTTCTCTTGCGATACTTCAGCAACGAGCAGAGCCTTATCTGCACCACATTCTCGATGAAATCGAAGCCAAAAATATCCCGGGCGAACTGGCCTTATTACCCGTTGTAGAAAGCGCTTTTGTACCCGATGCCTATTCAAAGGCTGACGCATCAGGACTTTGGCAATTTGTACCCGCCACGGGTAGAGAGTATGGTCTTCAACAAAATGACTGGTATGACGGACGTCGTGATGTTTATGCCTCAACAAAAGCCGCAACCACTTATCTTAGAGAACTGAGTGAAACTTTTAATGGCGACTGGCTACTCGCGCTTGCTTCCTATAATTGCGGTAAAGGCAGGGTAAAAAAATCCATTGAAAGAAATGAATATCTCAATCTGCCAACCGATTATTGGTCTCTGGACCTCCCTGAAGAAACCGAAAACTATGTACCCCGGTTACTGGCTATAGCCAAATTATTTGCCAATGCTGACGAATACAATATCCATTTACAACACATCCCAAATAGACCTTACTTCGAAGTCGTTGACATAAAATCCCCGTTGGATTTACACAAGGCTGCGCAACTGGCCAACACGCCCTTATATGCATTTTTAAAATTAAATCCTGGTTTTAACCGTTCCAGCACAGCTCCTGAAGGCCCGCATCGCTTGCTGGTTCCTGTTGCCCAGGCGCCAACATTCAAAAAAAATCTGGCTATGCTTCCATACTGGGAAAGAGTAGCTATTAAACAATACGATGATAAACGAGTAGCTGAGATCCGTCCGCAAGAAAAGCATGAAGAAAAAGTGGCACAGACTCGCCAGGAAGCAGCCCGGACAACCCTCGCTCAATACAAAGTTAAATCAGGCGAAAACCTGGCATCCATTGCCAACAAAAATCATACAACGATTAAATCGCTCCGCCAGGCCAATCATTTAGCCAGCAATTCCGTCCGTTCAGGCATACGTTTACAGATTCCTTCAGCAGCAAAATCAAACAATTTTCCATTGCTTGCCAAAACCTCTAAAAATAAATCCGCGAACGCTCAAGTCTATGCGATCAAAAAAGGCGATACTTTCTTCAGCATTTCTCAACGTTTTTCTGTCAATCCCAAAGACATTGCAAACTGGAACAACATCACTTTAAAAACAGCATTAATTCCAGGCCGAAAACTATCAATCAAGAGTGTTAATCCACAACTTGCCAGCACATCGTCTTCAGTCCGTCTGATAAGTTACACTGTTGGCAAAGGCGACACGCTGACACAAATTTCCAGAAAATTTAATATTTCCGTTGCTGAATTGCGTAAATCCAACGCTGCCACACTTGTCAAGGGCCTTCAAACCGGTCAAAAACTGAAAATAATTGTTGATAATCAGGTTTCAAGCTAACCTTTAGCCGTAATCACTTGTCGATTGGGTTACGGCTTTTGTAACACACCGACACTGATTAGCCATAGTTATCTATACAACTTTTTTTATAAAGGAGTATAGCATTTGGCAAGCCTTTCATGCTTCTATACATCTGCACGAACGGCTTGCCAACTGGTTTAACTACGAAATTTAGGATTAATCATTAAGTACGTTTAACTGCTTTCAAGTTCAGTACAAAGAATTTCATATTTACGCCAAATGGCTTGGCTATTGAGGAGTGAACGAGTTGGCGATTAATCGCCTCCTGTGGCCAGATTGCGGGGTAGCATGTGTCTCCCATTTTACTGGCAGTAATACTACCGACTCAGCAACGGCGTGGAGGGCATTCCAATCGTTAATTGCTTCAATTGCAGCTTGTCGCTCATCTACTAAATCGGGCGGCGAAGCAATCAGTACGCGATATGTTTCTGACTTAAAAGACATTTTTCTCTATTGCTTAGCTCGTAGATTGAAGTAAGTTTTCCGAACCCCAACTTTTACGCATCAATAAACGGCATCGTTAAGGTCCGTAGATTATCTCACCTATACCATCTTCACAAACTATCCAGAATCGCTCTCTTAACCGCATCCAGACTGGCGTCAATCGTCACAGGATGTGCTGCTTCGCATTGTTTAATAGCTGTATCGGGATCTTTTAAACCTGCGCCGGTCAAAGTACAGACAATCTTGCTGCCCTCAGGGATTTTGCCGGAGGCTATATCGTGCATTGCACCGGCTAATGACGTCGCCGATGCCGGTTCACAAAATACGCCTTCATATTGAGACAACATTTTTTGTGCCGCCAGAATTTCTTCATCGGTAAATTTGTCGAACCAGCCGCCGGACTCTTTTTGAGCAGCCCAGGCGAAATCCCAGGATTGCGGATGGCCGATACGAATGGCAGTGGCGATGGTTTCGGGATTATCGATCATTTTTCCCGCTATGAAAGGCGCAGCTCCGGCGGCTTGATATCCGCACATGATGGGGCGATTACCACATACACGATCTGTGGCATATTCCTTGTAGCCTTTCCAGTAGGCGGTGATATTGCCGGCATTACCGACAGGCAAACAGTGATAATCGGGTGCAAAGCCCAAATCGTCAACAATTTCAAAGGCAGCCGTTTTTTGGCCATCAATTCTGAATGGATTAATGGAGTTGACGATGGTGACGGGGGCAAGATCTGCAACTTCCTTAACCAGCTCCATGCCTTGATCAAAGTTGCCGTTAATCTGAATGATGGTAGCGTCGTACATCAGGGTTTGAGCCAGTTTGCCCAGGGCAATTTTACCTTCGGGTATCAATACAAAGGCTTTAATGCCAGCACGTGCTGCATAGGCTGCGGCTGAGGCGGAGGTGTTGCCTGTTGAGGCGCAGATAATCGCCTGGCTGCCCTCCTCTACGGCTTTGGTAACTGCCATGGTCATGCCGCGGTCTTTAAATGATCCGGTTGGATTCAAGCCTTCAAACTTGACATAAATATCAACGTCTTTGCCTATCAAACGGGGTATATTTTGCAATTGGATGAGCGGTGTATTGCCTTCGTTCAAGCTGATTATGCGAGTAGTAGCACTGACGGGCAGGCGGTCTCTATAGCGCTCAATTAATCCGGTGTAATGTTTATGCGTAGACATGTTTTTTATTTATCCCAAAGTTTCCAGGCGGATGCGGTTGACTTTTCCGGTAACGGTTTTTAAGGCTTCGATTTCAGTAATCGCAGCATTCATTTCTTTTTCCAGGGTGATCTGAGTCAGCATGATGATCGGTATGGCTGTTTCATCGCCTAACGGTTCTTTCTGTATGATGGCTTCAATGCTGATATGATGGTCTGCCAGTATTCTGGTTACGTCGGCCAGTACCCCCGGTTTATCTTCAGCATTCAGGCGCAAATAATACGACGTTTTAAATCGGTCCGATGTTAAAACGGGGATGTCAGCTAGTGAATCCGCCTGGAAAGCCAGATGCGGCACACGGTTTTCAGGGTCACTGGTTAAGGCTCTGACGACATCAATAACATCGGCGACAACGGCTGAGGCGGTAGGTTCCGCGCCTGCACCTGCGCCGTAATAAAGAGTCGCGCCGACGGCATCGCCCTTAACTAACACGGCGTTCATTACACCATTGACATTGGCAATCAACCTGCGTTCCGGGATCAAGGTTGGATGAACTCTTAATTCAATACCTTCGGGTGTTTTTCTGGCAATACCCAAATGTTTGATGCGATAACCCAGTTGTTCGGCGTACTCCACATCGAGGCGGGTAATTTGAGTAATACCTTCGGTATAAACCTTGTCAAACTGTAACGGGATACCAAATGCAATCGAGGCTAAAATGGTTAATTTGTGGCCGGCATCTATGCCTTCCACGTCAAAGGTCGGATCAGCTTCAGCATAACCCAGGGCTTGTGCTTCAGCCAGAACATCATCAAAATCCCGCCCTTTGTCGCGCATTTCGGTCAAAATGAAATTACCTGTGCCGTTGATAATACCCGCCAGCCATTGTATTTGATTACCGCTCAAACCTTCGCGTATAGCCTTGATAATGGGAATACCGCCGGCAACAGCAGCTTCAAAGGCGACGATTACGCCTTTTTCACTGGCTTTGGCAAAAATCTCGTTACCATGTAAGGCAATCAGGGATTTATTGGCAGTGACAACATGTTTGCCGTTTTCTATGGCTTTTAAAACCATTTCTTTAACGGGACCGGCACCACCTATCAATTCCAGTACGATATCGATCTCAGGATCGTTGATAATGTCCATTGGATCTGTGGTTAAAATGATACCCTGGGTATCGCAAATCCGTTCCTTGTCTAAATCCTTTGCCGAGGCACGCGTGATAATGATTTCCCTGCCTGCTCTGCGGGCAATTTCTGCCGCATTGCGTTTTAACACATTGACCGTGCCGCCGCCGACAGTACCCAGTCCTAACACACCCACTTTTACCGGTTTCAAATCGAGCTCCAGTTAAAAAATTGTTCACATTCCAAACGTGTGGGGGCGACTTTAATCGCCCTTGAGGCATTACCGGGCTAATAAAGCCGCTCCCCCTACATCACTCACTTTATAAGACCGTCTTTTTTCATCATATGGCGAATACCGCGCACTGCCTGGCGCGTGCGGTGTTCATTCTCAATTAATCCGAATCTGACATGGTCGTCTCCGTATTGGCCAAAACCAATTCCGGGGGAAACAGCGACTTTTGCTTCAAACAGTAATTTTTTGGAAAACTCCAGCGACCCCATGGCTTGATAAGCTTCCGGAATCTTCGCCCATACAAACATCGTCGCTTTCGGTTTTTCAACAGGCCATCCTGCGGCGTTTAAGCCCTCACATAAGACATCGCGTCTTTTTCTATACATCTCGGCGATTTCTGCTACGCAATCCTGAGGTCCCTCCAGTGCAGCAATGGCGGCAATCTGGATTGGTGTAAACGTGCCATAGTCCAGATAGGATTTAATCCGCGCCAACGCAGAAACCAGCTCTTTGTTACCGCACATAAAACCTACGCGCCAGCCCGGCATATTATAGCTTTTTGACATGGAGAAAAATTCCACGGCAATTTCTTTTGCGCCTTTGACCTGAAGAATGGATGGGGCCTTGTAACCGTCAAAAACAATATCCGCATACGCAATATCCTGTACTACCCAGATATTATGTTCTTTAGCCACGGCGATAATCTTTTCAAAAAAATCCAGTTCCACACATTGGCTGGTGGGATTCCCCGGAAAGTTAAGAATCAGCATTTTCGGTTTGGGCCACGAATCAATAATGGCTTTATGTAGCTCATCGAAGAAATCACCACCAGGAATCATTGGCACATGCCTTAAATCCGCGCCGGCAATCACCACACCATAAGGATGTATAGGATAGGCAGGATTAGGCACCAGCACAACATCGCCAGGCCCCAGCGTGGCTAATGCCAAATGCGCCAAACCTTCTTTAGAGCCAATCGTGACAATGGCTTCCGTTTCCGGATCCAGGTCGACATCAAAGCGGGCTTTATACCAGTTACAGATGGCTTTTCTTAATCGGGGAATACCTTTGGACATTGAATAGCGGTGCGTATCCGGTCGCCGTGTTGCCTCAACCATTTTATCAACGATATGTTTAGGCGTAGCTTGATCGGGATTACCCATGCCAAAATCAATAATATCCTCTCCCGCCGCACGGGCTTTTGCTTTTAGCTCATTAACAATGTTAAAAACGTAGGGAGGTAAACGACTTATTCTCTGAAATTCTTCCATTAAAAGCTCTTGAGCAACCCGTGTATAAATGAGGTTAAAAAACATAGCTTCTCACCAGGCCGTCAAGGTTTTAAAAACCTTGACGGTAAAAATCATGTAATAGTGAGAAGTTACAAAAAACTGCCTAAATTACTGGTGTTAATACCTTCTGTCAAATAATAGCGAGTATTTGACCGTGATGGCCTACTTTAAAGTCAGCGCCCGGGCTGATTGTTTAGTGATTCAAGGACAATACTTGCTGGACACGCATTAAGTCTTCCGGGGTATCCACTCCCGCCCGCGGGGTTTTATCCACAATTTTCACTAATACTGATTCACCATGCCATAGTATTCTGAGTTGTTCCAGTGATTCAACCGACTCAAGTGGTGACGCTTCCCAGGAACAGTAACGGTTTAAAAAATCTACCGTATAGGCATAGAGTCCTATGTGCCGGAGATAGGGAATTTTGCCTGATGGTTGTCCACCTGCTCGAGCAAAGGTATCTCTTTCCCAAGGAATTGGCGCACGGCTAAAATAAAGCGCATAACCGGCTTTATTCACTACAACTTTGACTGCATTCGGATTAAATATCTCTTCTGAAGAGATAATTTTGGCTGCCAGCGTTGCTATGCCTGCCTGC
>Ga0316601_100000335_pt1 | contig 19507 bp, 18 predicted proteins | sample OWC_soil_day5_no_FD_207663 | JGI IMG/M metagenome (GOLD analysis project Ga0316601, IMG submission 207663) | Wetland soil microbial communities from Old Woman Creek delta, Ohio, United States - OWC_soil_day5_noCT | ecosystem: Environmental > Terrestrial > Soil > Wetlands | place: USA: Ohio... | reverse complement strand
CAAAGAGTCAATCTTTGATACTCGCCCATGGAAGATATTTGGAGAAGGTCCCGATGCAGAGAAAAAGAACCCGATGAATGCACAAGGATTCAATGAAGGTAAGAACAAGTATACTGCCGAAGATATCCGCTTTACTGAGAATAACGGAACTTTATATGCTATTGTAATGGAATATCCGGAAAGTGGTAAGGTTATTATTAAGTCACTTGCAACAGACTCTCCTAATTATAAGGAGAACATCAAAAAAGTACAATTACTGGGCAGCGGAAAGGTAGCTTTCACTCGTGACAATACAGGATTAATCGTTAACCTTCCGAAACAGGCAGCAAGCAACATGGCTCTGGTTCTTAAAATAAACAATTAAATCCTATTGTTTATGGAAACAAAAGAAACAGGTTATCAGGTCAAGGAATACTTTGGTCCGGTAAAAAGATATTGCCAAACACTTGATTTAAAAGACTCACCCGAACTGATTGCCGAGTATGTAAAAAGGCACAGCGAATCAGAATCGTGGCCTGAAATAAGAAATGGCATCAGAGAAGTAGGTATTCTTGAGATGGAGATATACATTCTAGGTACGCGACTTTTCATGATTGTGGAGACTCCTCTCGACTTCGACTGGACTTCAGCAATGGAGAAATTAGCAGCCTTGCCTTTACAAGCAGAATGGGAAGAATATATGTCCATCTTTCAGGAAGCAGAACCGGGAGCTACATCAGCCCAGAAATGGAAACTGATGGACAAAATGTTTCATTTATATAATACTTAGCAATAAAGCTTTGAATTCTCAATATTTATAAATTAATTGATTTTTAATCCTGCAGTAAAAGTAGCATAGTAATCTATCTTTTATTGCGGGATTTTTATTTTGTAAAAACCTTAAAAATAGTATTTTACCCTCCGAAAGTCGCTGTCATGTAAATATAGATATAACAGGTATAAAAACAATTAATTCAATATACATTCTACAAACTCCATCTGAAATATATTGTTTTATATAGTGGGATATTTTGTCCGTTTCTCTCACGACCAATTAACTTATAACTTTAACCTTTTATGTTATGAAGCCAAAAGAAATTATTCGAAACCTATTTCTAATCTGGGCATTAATCACATCAACATCTTTTTGCTATGCAAGCACTAATGGTTCAGTCTCCGGCAAAGAAATTGATAAAATTAAAACTGAAGTAAAGAACGTGGTTAATACTCTGATTACAGGATGCGAGCAAGTAAACTTTGATGTAGCTACCGTTGTGTTTGACAATTCACCGGATTTCAGATATATCTATAATGGAAACATCTTTGGATATGATGATATGCTGAAGGGTGTAAACTCTATGTTTAAGACCATGATTGATCAGAAATATACTTTTCTTGATGAGAAGTATACTATTCTGGACAAATGGACTGTGCTATACACTGCGAAAGCCCAATGTACTATGAATTATAAAGATGGGCATACAACGATATCTGATCCTGAAGCAATGTTTATGCTCTTTAAAAAGACAGGAGATAAATGGAAAATAATCTATACTGTAGAATCAACAGTAGATAAGACTATTGAAAAGAAAAATGCAGAAAATCTGGATCAGATAGAGCTATTTAAGCAACGAATTACAGGAGTATGGAAGTGTGAAACAGGCAAAGATACGATCTTTACATGGGATTGCAAGGCTAATGGAAATGCCTTTGAAGCCGATTCATGGTACGAGTCGAATGGAAAAAGATTTGAGGAAGCCAAATCGGTAATTGTATATGATAAGAATAGTGACAAGTATATTTGGACAAGAGTCTATAATAAAGGATATTCCGATGCTTATGCCTGGTGGTTTACTTCCCCTAATGTATTAGAATCTGTACCAATAAGCAATATAGCTAATCCTTCGAGTGCATTTTTTAGAATGAGATTTGAATATCTCTCACTTAATTCATTGAAGCAGATTGTTACGGTAAACAATAAAGTAGTAGATATTTTTAATATTCAACGCACTAACATAGAAGAACAAAATGATCCGCCATTCAAGTGAAGATTCAGCACCAATTATAACAAATTATAATCGTATAAATGTGAAATAATATAAGCTATATATTACACTTTAGAAGTATAATAATTCTATCACAAGAGTATAAGTACTATCAAATTAGTCCTTATACTCTATTTTATCAAAATTATACAATTTAATCAATAAATTCATTAATAACACTCTTTTTCATTACTCAAATTCCATCTTCTTTTTCAAAATCCACAATTCCTGCCTGACTATTTCCAATACTAAAATAAACCTGAGCTTTTGTCAAAAAAACATTTAAATATATCCACCGTATTAAAGGACTCGTTGCGCTACCAGTTCCCCAATCAACGGGAAGAAAAGGCCGTATAATGCGGTATCTATGATGACAATCTTTCCATCGTTCTTTGCTCATAGGTAAATTGCAATTAAAAGTCTCCTTTCCTAAAAAATAATAAAGAGCATAAGAATATTCATCTGTCAGATAGAGAATTTGCCTGTTATAAACATTAACAGGTGGTCTAAAACAATCAATAGAATCGAGTTTCAGATCTATCATAAATTGGTCATTAAAATTAATCCAATTAATAACTTTATAATATATCCTACTCTGAATAGCCACATACTTACTATTAATATTCAACGAATTACCAAATTCATAATCACCATATTTCATTAAATTCAATGGTCGGTAAAACACTTTATAAATATCATATATGGCAGTATAAACTTTATTCTGATGAATAAACTCATCGGTATTCGGTTTTACAGACTTATGCCATTCTTCAAAGAAAGCATTCAAACGAACTGAATCATTTTCTTTATAAGCAGTTTCAAGCTGTTTAGATAAATATTCAGCTGTATATTTGGGATGATAATTGTCCTGCACCTTTTTCTTGCATGAAGAAAAAAGAAATACCATTATCAAACTTGTAAAAGTCCATTTTACTAATGCTTTATTCATGTTTCTTATTACTGTAAAGGCAAACTAAAAACAATCGGAACAATATAATAAACAGAAACGTTTACCCCATTTTGTTTGCCAGGAATCCAATTGGGCATACTCCTAATCACTCTAAGAGCTTCTTTATCACAATAAGCATCTAACGAACGTACTATTTGAGCATCACACAATTTGCCTTCTTTAGAAACAACAAGCCAGACATAAACCCTTCCAGAAGTTTTGTCTTTCTTTGATAACTCGGGATATTTCAAATTATCAGCGATAAACTTATTCATGGCAGCTTCTCCCCCGGGGAATTGGGGCATTTGTTCCACCACAGTAAAAATCGTTTCTGAATCCTGACTTTCTATCCCACCGCAAGTAGTAATTGATCGCATATCTCCGGTTTTAGGTACCTTTTTATTCGCATTTTTTATAAATTCAACAGCAATTACACGATGCATATCCGCGGGCACTCCATTTACCTTTCCGGGAATCCATTTGGGCATATTTTTTATTAAGCGAATAGCCTCTGCATCACAATATTTATCAAGAGAAGTCATCACGATGACCTTATCTATTGTTCCTGCTTTGGTCACAACAAAATTTATTTCTACTTTTCCCTGCACATTATTTTTTGCAGACTCTTCAGGAAATACCAGATTATCTTTTATATATTTTTGTAATGCATCAGCTCCTCCGGGGAATTGCGGAAAGACTTCTGTTACAGAATGCCTTTTAGCTATTCTATTTCGTTGATGTATAGTATCATCAACCTGAATAAATCTATTTGGAGCATTTGAAAAGGATCTTATATTTGCAAAGGATGAGGTGCTCATTACAAAGAATGTAAGCACTAAAAAGGTTGTCTTTTTCATACTATTTTAAACGTTTTTTGTATTGCATTGCTCCTGTTTATGCCCATAGTATCTTTATGTTTAATCTCCAGGAAAGGAATGTATGCTTTACAAATATAAGTAATTTTTTTAACATAAAAAAGAATGTCTTCGAAGAATATTATTAAAAACATCTTCGAAGACATATAAGAAACACCTACCAGTTAATTATCAAATTACATCTTGATTGATTTTATCTGCACTGAATTATTAACACCATTATGGTAGTTGAACAATTCCACATCAATCATTGATTTATTATTATGCTGCGGTCCAATCACAATGAAATCCATATTTCTCTTATTCTGATTAACAGCAGGCTGACCAGCCTTTACTTTTTCATCTACCCATGTACCTGAATTAGCATAAATACATTCTTCATTTTGGGTATTAGTATATGATTTCACCATTGGTATATGTGTGTGACCAAATATAACTATTCGCACATTCGAATTACTATTCTTGAAATACTGTGTATCAGCTTGCTTGTCAAGAAATGCTGTATTTAAACTACCAGGTATGGCCTCTTTTGCAATTGTCATCTTAGGAACATTATTGTATACCAATCGTTTTTCCCATGCTTGCTGACTACAGCTTCCACTAAAGAGATTCATGTCTATCTTGCCATCTGATGTATTAAAAGGCACAACATCATTTATTGAATATTTATCTTTAAGTTTTTCAATATTAGTTACGATAATTTTATCATCATGATTATCTTTTACAGGAATAAGATCTGTAAGTACTTTTTTCCAGCAATTATAATAGATCTCATTATTTTCCTGTTCGCTATCCGAAGCATAAGCCTCTTTCAAAGTTACATTTCTAGGCAAAACCTTTTCTGCAGCAGTTGGATAATTTGTAACCGAATTCACTGCAATACGAGTAAAGAAATATCCCGGAGGAAGAATAGATCCGAGTGCTTCATTTGGTTTGCTATATGGATCAGGAGCACAGAAGAAATCGTAACGGTGACTATGTTCTATTGCTATTTGAGGATAATCGTCCGGATGGTAAGTGCCTATTCCTTGTTTCCCGGCATCGCGAGCCTGGTTAATTCCCGGAAATATTTCATTTGCATTTTCTGCCGTGATCAGCAGGTCGTGATTACCTGGTACATAAGTAACCTTTATCTTTTTATCCTGAATGATGTTGTTTAGTTCATCAATCACTATTTTGTTGGTTTTAGCTATTTTCTTCACAAAATCCTTTTGAGTACCACCATTGTAAGTATCTGTTCGTGAAGGTACATACCATTCGTCCAACAAGTCACCGGCAATAACTAATTCCTTGATAGTTTTTGATTCGCGCACTTGGGTAAGGAATTTCTTCAATAAAGGCAAATGTTTTACACATTCTGAATAAGTACTATCGTTGCCGAGATGAACATCACTAATCACAACGATTTTATCTCGTGTCAGAACATCTCCACTTTTCGTAGTTTCATCGAATGGATTTCCTGCAGAAATTATCTTATCACTGTCACATGACGTTAATATCAGCATCGACATTAACATCGTCGTAAATAGATACGACAGAATGAATTGTTTCTTTTTCATTTTTACAACTTAATGCTTTTTTTTATTATTAAGAAAGACAAAAGCAAGGAGATTACAGTTCTTAATTACACATATATCATTAGAAATACGATGTAGCAAAGATAATGTTCAATAGATTTAATAATGTTTCAAATTCACAATATCTGATGTTTCATATCTACAATTGCATACAAAAAATCTCTTTTTTAGAATAAAAACAGTCATAATAGCGGGTAATGACACCTAATTGTGATTACTACTGCTAGATTGCTAGATTACCGCTAGAACAAAACAATTTAATCTAGCACCTATACAGTATTAGTATACAAATATTTAAGGGTATTCTGCTAGATTGCTAGATCAATTCTGCATTTTTATTTTTTTATGAGAGATTTTTCTTGTGAGTTAATGCGGATATAAACTAAATCTCAATAACCAAAATCCATTCACCAATAATTCTCAGCCATTGCTCAATAAATAAAATTCATTGGTGAATAAACATCAAGCTTATTATTTGTGAATTTAATTTCTGCATTAAACATCGAGCTCTACAGGAAATGTATAGTTTTTCAACCTTTCCGTACACTGATTTGTTATAATGTCAGGAATATGTATTAAGCCTTAAGATATCAACCACTTAAAAAACAACAGTATGGGAGCAAGGGAAATAAAAAAAGTATTGATAGCCATTGATTACGACAAAAGCGCAGAGGTAGTGGCCGAAGCTGGCTATAACATGGCTAAGGCAATGAATGCCGAAATTACGTTACTGCACGTATTATACGAACATCCTAATTACTATGTAGGAAGTCCTGCTGTTTTCGAATTCAGAATTCAATATATTGAAAACTTTAAAGTTACCTTGCAGAAATTTCTGGATGAAACAAAAAAGCGTCTTGGCGACGAATCAATTAATACGATAATTAAGGAAGGTCAGATAGCCCAAACCGTACTGGAAACTGCAACAGAAATTAATGCCGATATTATTGTTTTAGGAACTCACGGCAGAAACTGGCTGGATAGTATTATTATGGGAAATGATGCGAAAGCTATTCTAAAAAAAACAATGGTACCTCTTTTCGTTGTTCCAATTAAAATGAAAGAAGAGGAGCTTTAGGAATCAAAAAAAAATCCAGTGTTGCATTACGCTGCACTGGATTTTTTCTGACCGGGCTTTCTATTTCACACGCATGAATGTACGCATAGAAACTGTTTTATTATTTACCATGTGACTTTGTATAAACATATCGCGCGATTTAAAGTCTTCTTTCCATTGGGAGTTAGTCTTTTCAAGCTTTCCATCATTACGAGCCGCATACTCTATAGTTTCATTTACATTTTTAGACGTAAACCAGCATACATAAAAAACTGTGCTTGAAGATGCTCTTACAAACTGGATACCTAACATCTTATCACTCTCTTTATCATATCCCCATACTTGTTTACACTGGTAGATAACCTTTCCTTTAGTAGTAGCCTTAAAGCTAACTTGCATACCTTTTCCATAAGGGGTCATTACAAAAACTTCTGTAGTGTCTTTGTAATCGGACTTCCAGGTTCCAAAATACTGCTTTAACAACTCAACCTGATTAAGCTGAGCTTCTGTGGTTTGCGCACGCATTTCACTGGCACCTAGTACCATGCATACAATAATAATTGTGGTTAAAAATAAGTTCTTCATATAGATTCGTTTTTAGTTTTACCTCTGTTTCATATCTACACCTAGTAATAAACAATTGAATATCAATAAGGTTTATAATATATTATTAATAAACCTATCCTTCTTTCTTGTTGTTTTATATAATAGGAAAATTTAAATCTTAATGTCATGAAAAAGAAAGCTGTTTTTCTTCTATTACTTATCTTTATTCCCCCGGTTTTTGCCCAGGGACAGACTGCCAAACAACTTACCGGAGAACAAAAAACGTGGCTATCAAAAGCAAATAGACACGAAAAGAATGGATGGACATATCTTCATATCGAAGGATCTCCCAGAGAACGTGGTTTCCAGCATGGATATCTAATGGCTAAAGATATAAAGGAATCTCTCAGGGTACTAAGTGAAGTATGGTATTATCAAAGTGCTATTGAATGGCAATGGCTGGTTGAGGAAGCTGGGAAAATGTTTACACCCAAAGTAGATCCTGAAAATTTAGAAGAAATAGATGGAATTGTGGAAGGAATGAAAGCTGCAGGAGTTATAACCAACCGTGATGAAATTGTGACTCTCAATGGTAATGCTGAAATTCTAGGATATTGGTGGCCTACAGTAAAAGATTCTATAGCTCCCAATTCCCCCACTCCCATTAAAGAATCATGCAGCTCGTTTATTGCAACAGGCAGTATGACTGTAGATGGAGAGATTGTTCTTGGACACAACACGATGTGTCCGTATTTTATTCCTCAGCTCAATATAATTTTAGATATTCTGCCTCAGAAAGGTAATAGGATATTAATGCAATCAATGGCAGGATCTATTCATAGCGGAACTGATTTTTTTGTTACTAGTGCAGGACTTGTTGGTTCTGAAACAACTATTGCAGCTTTCTTTCCTTTCGACAAAAATGGTATTCCTGAATTTTCACGAATGAGACATGCTACACAATTTGCATCTTCCATTGATGAGTGGTGTGAAATAATGAAAAAAGGAAATAATGGAGGCTATGCAAATGCCTGGCTTATTGGAGATATAAAGACCAATGAAATTGCAAGGCTGGAACTTGGCTTAAAGTATATTGGATTTGAGAAGAAGAAAGATGGATATTTTGTAGGTTCCAATGTTCCTGAAGATCTAAGAATTTTGCGATTTGAAACTAAATTTGGTAGCGAAACAAACATTAAGAACATTTGTATTTCTCGTCGTGTTCGATGGAAGCAGTTAATGAAGGAATATATGGGGAAAATAGATTTGGAACATGCTAAAATGTTCGAATCAGATCACTTTGACACTTACTTAAACAAGGTAAATTCTGGTGACAGAGCTTTGTGCCCACACTTTGACCTTGATTCTGAAGGTCAGGCACCTGGTATAGGAGAACCTTTTTTCCCAGCTGGCGCTGTCGATGGAAAAGTTATTAATTCAAAAATGGCCAAAGAAATGTCATTTATCGCTCGGTGGGGCAATGCATGTGGAACGCCGTTCAATGCAAAGCTCTTTTTAGAGAAACATCCGCAATACGAATGGATGACTGGGGTATTGAAAGATCGCCCCACTCAACCCTGGACTATTTTCAAGGCCGGAGAGAGTAAATAAAGGGAAAAGAATATCAGAAAGTTAAGACTAATCGGGCTGTTGCACCGCTTACCGATAATTTGAGTTCCTTTTTTGCTTTTGAATTGTAATCAATAGATATAACTGTACAAGCGATTGCTGGTATAAGAAATAAAACGCTTGCAACAACAAAGTCTTTACGAGGACCTTTGCTGCTATTATCAAGATCGATAAGTTCAACGTCTTTAAGGCTATAAAGATAAGAGCCAAGACTTGCTATAGTAAAAGTAATAGCTCCTATTCCAAAGTACTTAGCACGTTTCTTGTACTTTTGAGCTAAAAAGAAATGATTATCATTCATGCTATACGTAGAAACCGTTGCACTATCTTTCTTATTGATAATAGTACTATCTTTCAAGGTTATCAGTACATTATCATAAACAACTGTTTGCTGAGATAAAACCTTCAACGGAAAAATAAACAAGAATACCAATAATAGTGTTTTCATTCCTTTATATGTTTATTTTCTTATCCTAAGAATAAACAATTAATTGTATAAATAGTTTTTTTATACGATCAATAATGGAATGTTTGCAGATTTTAATCATTAAGTAAACATGAGAATAATAAAAAAAGGGTTAACCCCATAAAAGATTAACCCTCAACTATAAAATAAGATTTTGGAAATACTTGTTACAATTCCTGAAAGCGGCTATCGCGTTGCTGCTCAATAAACTTTTTCAGGATATCTGTCTGCTCAACCTTGTTGGCTGGTTTCTTGCAATAATCAATGAAAGATGTAAGTGTACGTCTCATAAGCTCTTCATCGTCTACTTTACCTTCGTTTTCAATAGCATACTTGGAATAATATGCCAGATAAATACCAAGCAGATGTGAATTGTTGCCTACAATCTGTGCCAGAGAATAATCTATATTAAATGTATAATCCGGAGTACCCGACATCCATTTATTGATAAACTTCTCAGCAGCATTTCTTTTAGAATCGTTGCTGTTTAAAGGTGTGCTTGTTAAATACTTATCGCATTCTAACACCACTTTCTCTGCTTTTTTATAATCAGCATTTTCAATGAGCGGAATCTCATCTAGTTTGGAGAATTTCTGTGCAAAGCTTTGGCTTGCTATTATGGTAAGCAGAAGCGATAAGAAGAATATTCTTAATTTCATAACTTTATTATATTAGCGAATTGTTCTTTGATAATGATTTCGTGCGCAAATATAATCTATATTTTATATTCAAAGAATATTTCCCAACAAGAATTAAAGAAAATTCATTGCTACATAAAAAAGCTCCCGACAGATTTTATTGGAATCTTGACGGGAGCCTGACTGAGATATAGTTTATATTAACCCAACTTCTGCGGCTATTACTTTCATAAATTTCAAACTGCCTGTTGCCAGTTCAGCAGCATTGTATCTGGATGGCCGCCACAAGGATACGGCGCTGGCCATGCCTTCCACCTGCGAAGTAAAGTTTTCCAGTACCAGGTTTCCTGTAAAATCGATGGATGCCAATCCACGGAATAAATCATCCCAGTGTACGTTTCCTTCACCCAGCATGCCACGATTACTTTCGGTCATGTGAATATGTTTTAGTCTATCGCCTGCAGCAATTACTGGCTCACAGAAGTTATCTTCTTCTATATTCATGTGGAAGGTATCTAGATGTAAAGCCAGATTAGGAGCTTTGGTAAGCTCGATCATGCGCAATGTTTCGGCCGCACTGGTACACACATAACTCTCGTAACGGTTAATGGGTTCTATACCAATTGTAATACCTAACTTCTGAGCATATTCAGCAACTTCGGACCATACTTCGCAAACAATTGCTTCTTCTTGAGGAGTACGAGGATTTCCGCTGAATACCCCTATTCCACTATGAAGAACACCTCCCAGGAAAGTAATATCAAGATCGGCTGTTTTATTTAATGCAGCTTTCATTAAAGAAATAGCTTCTTTAGGATAAAACGGTATGTGACAATCGGCCGGCAGATTAAGTGTGCATACTGCTTCAAGGTTGTGATCCTTTAATTGCTTCTTTACAGTCTGTGTATCTATATCCATTGAAGGAGGCAATAAGATTTCAAGAAGATCGAAGCCTGCTTCTGCGGTTTTCTGTATTGCGTATAATCCGCCTTCTGCTGTCCACTTTGGGGGAATCCATGAAAGGATTGATGCCCCGAATTTTATTTTCATAATTATTTTGTTTTTAAGTTTAGAATATCCACCACTCTGCTTTTACGCCTATATATGTTCCCCAACGCTTTTGGTTGACTTGCAAAAACGGTGAGTAGTTATGATCGCGGGCATAATCGTTATAACGGGCCAGCGAACAAACAAAACGGATGTGTGGGCGACACCATGCACTGCGTTGCCCCACCGGAGCAATAGTTGGTGCAAAGGAGAATTTCCACATTGCAGCATTGGGATTATCACCATCTTTACGAACTGCATAATGCACTTCTCCAATAAGGTGCAACCAGTCTGTTGCATAATACAAAGTTCTGAGGCCTGCAACAATATCTCTCTTTCGGTTATAAATCTGCGTTCCGTTGAAATATGTGTCTTTATTTGTACTGGACGAACCTCCCTTACTTTGGGTAAATACACCATATCCATTTATACTGATTTTTTTTGAAGGAGTAAGCAAGAAATGTTCAACCATCGTTAAAGAATATGCTCCGGTGTACCGTCCTTCATCGTTGGGAGCTCCGTAAGTAGCCCATGTAAAGGTGTTCCCATTATCACCACCATTGGCTATGCCTGTTCCGTAACGCACGGAAATATCATTAAAAGATTCGGGCACAACTGTCTTTATGGGAGTTGTAAATTTGGCACCCAGCACCCAACCTTTATCGGATGGATACTTAATGGAAGCCTTATCTGAAGTAGCTGCCACATAATGATACTCTCCCAACAGCTTTAGCTTATTACCATTCTTCATCTCGAAGGTATGTTCCCCTATCCATACCATACGTTGTCTGATTGCCGAATTGGTAGCTCCGGCAACAGTCACTTTGTAATTATAGGGATAAACACCTGCAGAGTCTGTGGAAGCCGGCATCAACATGGTTAGCTCTGTTGTTTTATAACTCGCACCAAATCCTTGTGCCGAATGGTCGTCAAAGTAGAAATAGTCGCAAATGTGTATGTCGTCGTAGCGGCGGAAGCGTGCACCTGCCCAGGCCGACCAACGGCTACCCATTATATTCCTGGCTTCAACAAAAGCCTCGGGAAGTATAAAGGTTAATCCGTCTGCCGAGCGAGTGCTTACGTTACCAATAAACTGTCCGTTTGCAGAATACATCCCCAGTCGGGCCTGAAAGGTTACGTTTGTGCTGTCCTTCCCTATAAGTTTCGGCGTGAAGTGCAGCGCAGGCAACAGATCAAAGTAATCTGTTTGCTCCATACGTCCGGCCAATGAACCCTGACCCGACAGATTTAATGGTTTCCACATATTACCTTCGCCCGTTGGTGATGCACCAACTCCGATTCGTCCTGTGGTTCCCATTGAAAAATTTGTATTTGTAATTACCACCTGAGCTTTAGCACAAAATGGCATTGCTATTATTATAAATAGTTGAAGCAATTTTTTCATAATGGATAATGTTTAATCGTTTAAACATTTAGATAAAAATAAAATGGAAAGGCACAGAATAGTCTTATCGTTAATAAGAAGTTCATTCGCATCAGTCGGTACAACAGACAATAATCTGGCATAACACGATCTGCTACAATATCTGTTTCGGAGATTTGCAGTATACATAACCGGGGATATTAAATGGTATATAATCAGCTGTTTACTAAGCCTTATCTTTGTATCCTTTAATGCCATAATAGGCCACAAAGCCGAAGCAAATCATAGGAATAAGTAAAGAATTGGCAATACCTGCCACATCCGACAAGCGACCCATTGCAAGGGTTAATACGGCTCCACCAATAATTGCCATTACAAGTATGGATGCTCCCAACTTAGTGTGTTCGCCAAGATCCTTTATACCCAATGAGAAGATTGTAGGATACATGATTGACATAAAGAAACTGGTTCCCACTAATGCCCAAAGACCTATTGTTCCGGGAAACATGATTCCAACTGCTGTGAGAACTACATTAATAAGAGAATATATCCAAAGTAATTTATTGTCTTTTATCTTTTTGAGTAATCCTGTTCCTATAAAGCGACCAAGGGTAAAGACTACAAGGGAAATAGTCAGGAAGTTAGCAGCACCTTTCTCTGGTGTTCCGGGAATTGTATCCTGAATATAACGAATTAAAAAGCTCCATATACATACCTGAGCTCCTACATAGAAGAACTGTGCGATAACAGATTGCTTGAAAGATTTCTTGCTTAACAGTAGTTTCAGGGTTTTTCTTGTAGAGGACGTATTAACGGTCTCTTCATCCTTGATGGTGGGAAACTTAGTGAATGCGATAATTATGGCAAACAATAGAATAACGGCACCAATAATAAGATATGGTGTCTGTACAGAGTGTGCTTCTGTAAGGTAATAGGCATTCAAAGCCTCGGGCGACATTTTAGCCAGCTCTTCTTTGGTATACTCAACTCCAGTAAGGATAAAATGCTGACCAACCAACACGCCGGTAACACATCCGATAGGGTTAAATGATTGTGCAAGATTCAGACGGAAAGTGGCCGTTTCGGGTTTTCCTAATGCCAGAACATAAGGACCGGCAGCAGTTTCAAGAAATGCCAATCCGGAAGCTATAACAAACAAGGCAAACAAAAAGAATGGATATGAGCTATTTTCTGCTGCCGGGAAAAACAGGAATGCTCCGGCTGCATACAATATTAAACCAATAATAATACCGGTAATGTAATTGTATTTGCGCATCACGATCGATGCAGGAATAGCAAGAAGGAAATATCCCATGTAAAAGGCCGATTGTACAAAACCTGATTGCAAATCGGTCAGCTCAAATGATTTCTTGAACTGTTTAATCAGAATATCGTTAAGGTTACCGGCCATGCCCCACATAAAGAACATACTGATAATAAGAACAAGAGGTAACACGTAACTGATCTTTTTTTCCGTTGACAGATCTGCTGTAATGGTCAATGTTTTCGCTGGTTTTAAATTAGGTAGTTGCATAATATAAAGGAATTAAGGTGTTGTTATAGAATAGATTGGCGCTGTAGCTGGAAGTCCATCAACTGAGCCATATTGTATGAAGGACAAGCTCCTTCCTGAGAAGCAACAAAAGCACCAAGTGCTGTAGCATAGATCATCCCCATCTCTGGTGTTTCGTTCTGAACTTTCTTTGCAAGGAAAGCTGCAAGGAAAGAATCTCCGCTTCCAACAGTATCTTTTACTGTAACCTTGAATGCCGGATAAGTATATGATTCTGATAATGTGTAATAGGTAGCACCTTCGCTTCCTTTGGTTACTATCACTTCATCAATCTTAAATTCCTTCTGAATGAATCTCACAGATTCTTCCTCTGTGCCTGTCTGATTCCAGAACCAAGTGATAATCAGTTCTAGCTCGGCCTTGTTCAGTTTCAAAAGATTGCACTTTTCTAACAAGTATTCTATTGTTTCAACAGAATAGAATGGTGCACGCAGGTTTATATCAAACACTTTATATGAAGCCTTTTCAAGAAGTCGGTACAAAGTATCTCGTGATGCTTCATTGCGGGTAACCAGACTACCAAACACAAAAGCGTCGGCATCAGCCACTAATTCATCATAAGCTGGATCGGTTGCAATGTAATCCCATGCAGCAGATTCATGGATAACATAAGTCATCTCATCATTTGCTCCTGCAATAGCTTCCACTTTCCCTGTTTCGTGAGCTTCATCAATCTGGCAGCTTGTAGTTGGTATATTCCAGTCATTGAGCAGATTCAATAGCTTTTTTCCGGCTTGGTCATTACCGACACGACTGATCATGTGGCTTTCAACACCGAATTTCTGGAGGTGATAGGCTACATTCATAGGTGCTCCACCGGGTTTAGTCTTTGTTGGGAAAATATCCCAAAGGACTTCTCCATAACACACTACTTTTTGTTTTTCAAGGTCTTTTGTTTTCATGATAAATTTAATTTGTGATTTTAATATATGCTTTTTTGCTTTTTATCTCTTTTTGTTTAAACGTTTAAACAAAGAAGAAAAAAAAATTATCGGGGGATAACGGAAGATTTACGAATGATGAGTTCTGTATCAAAAATGGCCGACTCAATTGATCCATTGCTTTCTATAGCATCGAGCAGAATTTTCACTGATTTCTGCCCCAGCGCCGTCATGGGTTGCTTTACATAAGTAACAGGAGCATAAAAAAGGTCGAATGCGTCAGTCTCATCAAATCCTACAACAGCAAGCTGATCAGGTATTTTAAGTCCCAGACTATTAATATATTTCAGCCCGTCAATCGTGAGTAAGTTGGTTGTAGCAAAGATAGCGTCAACAGGGTTATCACCAGCCAGAAATTTATCAATGGCTTTAATTACATCTTCATGAGCATGATCGATACGCACTTCACCTACCATGGCTTCATCTTTTAAAAGATCAACAGCTCCTCTTACACGTTCATTCAGGTGATGCAAGGAGGTTTTATAAGATATAATACCGACCCTTCTATGTCCGTTAGCCAATAAATGACGGATTGCTTTGCCTGCAGCATTATAATTGTCAATAGCAACATAGTTGGCCGGAATAGTAGGGAAATATCTGTCAATGAGTACAAACGGAATTCCAGTCTGCTTCAGATATAGAATCTGATGCTCACTATGTTCGGGCATAGCAACAATTAATCCATCTACCTGACGATTGACAAACAATGTAATTAAATCGTGGGTTTTCTTCTCACTTTCATCAGAACTACCAAAGATTACTGAATATCCATTTTTCTTAGCCTCATCTTCAATGATGCGAGCTATCTGAGATGAAAAAGGATTGGCAATATCGGCAACAATCAAACCTATGGTTTGTGTTTTCTGTGATTTCAGACTTCTGGCAATCTGGTTAGGCTGATAGTTGAGCTCTTTAGCCGTTTTTCTGATTTTAGCTGCAACATCTTTGTTTATCCTGTTTTCGTTCTTATTGTTAAGCACATACGAAACCAAGGCAGTGGAAACTCCAACTTGCTCAGCAATGGTTTTGATTGATACTTTACTTTTCATTGGGATAAACTTATGGTTTCTAGCTTTTAGTTAATTGAACGTGCCAAATATAGAAGTTTAAACGATTAAACCAAAATAAATCTGCTAATAATTATAATCATTTAACATATATATTTACTTCGAGGTTTATTTATCCCATAAAAGGGCTAAAACTCTAAGGATTATATGATTAAGATTGCAAGATCAAACCAGATAAAACCTGCAAAACAAACAAACCATCATCTTTGTTCCATATATAATGAAGTATATATACTTTAGCATCTCGTACTTTTACGAGTTGTTTTTATCCAAATTTTATCTTATCATATTAAAAAACAGACTTGAGGTTTTGAGTAAAGTCTCAAGTCTGTTTAACAGAAATGACCAGACATTTTAGAGCTAATTTTTATATCGAACTATTGTACCTAATTCTAGCTATTATATTACAACTATAAAGTAAAGGAGTAAAAGCTATGTCTGCTGAGGATGATGAAAAGTTGTTCGAGAAAGAGCGACGCATGATGGTTGAAGACCAGATTGAGTCGAGGGGAGTTAAAGGCAAAGCACTTCTGACTGCTCTGAAAAAAATACCCAGACATCTTTTTGTTCCTGCTAATGTCCGTGAATACGCATATACAGACCAGGCTCTACCCTCCTATTGTGGCCAGACAATTTCTCAGCCTTACATTGTTGCTGTAATGACAGAAATGTTATCTCTTGAAAAAAGCAATAAAGTTCTTGAGATTGGTACAGGTACTGGATACCAGACAACCATACTTGCTGAGCTTGCCAATGAAGTTTATACAATGGAAATAATTCCTGAGCTTCATGAAATGGCAAAGAACAATCCGGTTGTTCTAAACTATAAAAACATTCATTTCATCCTTGGCGATGGATATAAAGGATACGAAGCTGCAGCACCTTATGATGCAATAATAGTAACAGCAGCACCACCTTACGTTCCGGAAGCATTGACAAATCAGCTTGCACCCGGAGGAAGAATGGTTATTCCTGTTGGCGTATACGAACAAACACTTTATCTTGTTACCAAAGATTTAGATGGCAACACAAATATGAAACCTCTGTTATGGGTTCAGTTCGTACCAATGATTAAGAAGAAAGATCTATAAACGAAATCATTATAAATCCTTTTACTAAATATTTCAGCAGAACATCGATAATTAGGCTTGCTAATTATCCTTTTTTAATTGAATACTGATCAAAGGTGACGGATTCTGAATAAGTCATTTTATTGTAAAGCTGATAAAATGAATCAAAGAGAAAACATTTTTTCTTCAGAAGCTTATCCGTAAATACATTTTCTTCTTTCATTAGTTTTAATAATGCGTTATTAATCATTACATTATTCGCTTTATTCATGCAATAATTCAATAGCATTGATATTGCATTATTACTAATGTCCTTATCGTCCGCTAACTTATTTTTATTTTCTAAAACTAGTTTTGCAATACATGCAATATATAAGCTAAACAAGGAAAGATTTGATTTAATAACTTTGCCAACAGTTTTCCCAATGTCGAACTTTGTATCTGTACTGCTAGTCATCCATAAAAATAAGATGTGTTCAGCATACTCTCTAAACAAGCTTTTTCTATCCAATGGAACGGATAATATAAAATTAGCACATTCCAAGACTCTTTCTTCGCCAGCTGCATCGTCAATCTTTTCATTCATAAGAAAAGAGCTCAACTGCGAAAAATCCTGCGAACAACTCCTTGCTATGAAGTCTACAGGAAGTGTTTGTGATTTTCTTGGTTTCATAAACTGCTAAGATTTGTTTTTAGATTGTGTTTATCTCTCTATTCTATACGCTCTTTTTTTAGAGTGCCGTTTTATTACTTGATTCTATTATGAACATTACAAAAATAAATCATAATATAGAAATATTCAAAAAAGTGGTTGGACAAATGATATATAGCATAACATTATGAATTTCAATAATTTAGGCTATAAAATAGGCATATTTTAAACTTACTAAATTGGACAAATTACAACGAGCATGGTGTAAAATTTGAGAAAACAATTAAAAAACGTGTTTTACTTATTGCATAACAAATACATGCATTTGAGTTTGCAGATTAAATTTCATCCTATTTACAGATTATTAAAAATCAAACTAAATAGATTAAAAGAATAACTCAGAAAGAAGAAAATATATCAAATTCAAAAAAAATATCGCAAAATGTTTGCAGATTAAAACAAAGTATATAAATTTGCACCCATCAAAACAAAATGAGAATGAAAACAATTTTAGTAAATGCATGTTGGTGGCGCTTCTTACAACCTCGAAAGTCGTAAGGAAGCAGTACTCATGTATATATACTAGATAAATTCAAAGGATATTTTCAGAGGCCTGTCGCACTGCGACGGGCCTCTTTTTTTTACGCAAATTTAAAAACTAAAAAATATAAAGTGATGAAAACGTATTTAGTCAACGAAGAAGGTTATTATGGTGAATTTGGTGGAGCATACGTTCCTGAAATCCTTCACAAGTGTGTAGAAGAATTAAGAAAAAACTACCTTGATATTTTGCAAAGTGAAGAGTTTAAAAAAGAATTCAATGCTTTACTCAAGGATTATGTAGGACGCCCTTCCCCACTCTATTTGGCTAATCGCCTTTCGGCAAAGTATGGTTGCAAAATTTATCTGAAAAGAGAAGACCTGAACCATACTGGTGCACACAAGATTAATAATGCTATCGGTCAGATTCTGCTTGCAAAGCGTTTAGGCAAGAAGAGAATTATAGCAGAAACCGGAGCTGGTCAGCATGGTGTGGCAACAGCTACCGTATGTGCACTGATGAACATGGAATGTATTGTTTACATGGGCAAGACAGATGTGGAACGTCAGCAACCGAATGTTCAGAGAATGAGGATGCTGGGTGCTACAGTTTGTCCGGTAACTTCAGGAAATATGACTTTAAAAGATGCTACCAATGAAGCTATACGCGACTGGTGTTGTCATCCTTCAGATACCTATTACGTTATTGGTTCTACCGTAGGACCTCATCCTTATCCTGATATGGTTGCCCGTCTGCAATCCGTTATCAGCGAAGAAATCAAGAAACAATTACTGGAACAGGAAGGACGTGATTATCCCGATTACCTGATTGCCTGTGTTGGTGGCGGAAGCAATGCCGCAGGAACTATTTATCATTATGTTGACGACACCCGCGTAAAGATTGTCCTTGCCGAAGCAGGTGGTAAAGGTGTAGATTCGGGAATGTCGGCTGCTACTATCCAATTGGGAAAGATGGGTATTATTCACGGAGCACAAACGTTGGTTATGCAAACAGAAGACGGACAGATTGAAGAACCTTATTCTATCTCTGCCGGATTGGATTATCCGGGAATCGGACCATTTCACGCTAACCTTGCTACCGAGAATCGTGCTACAATTCTTGCTATTAATGATGACGAAGCAGTAAAAGCAGCATTCGAGCTTACTCAAATTGAAGGAATTATTCCGGCACTGGAATCTGCTCATGCACTGGGTGCTCTTAGCAAGCTGAAGTTTAAACCGGAAGATGTGGTGGTACTAACCGTTTCTGGCCGTGGAGATAAGGATATGGATACTTACATTGGATTTTTGAACGATTAAATATTAAGATAAGATGAAAACATATAATTTTAAAACTATAAGCAAAACAGTACTGAGCGACTTGCATACTCCGGTAAGTGTTTACCTGAAAGTGAGGGATATTTATCCTGAATCGGCTTTACTGGAGAGTTCTGATTTCCATGGAAAAGTAA
>Ga0316601_100000334_pt1 | contig 19534 bp, 19 predicted proteins | sample OWC_soil_day5_no_FD_207663 | JGI IMG/M metagenome (GOLD analysis project Ga0316601, IMG submission 207663) | Wetland soil microbial communities from Old Woman Creek delta, Ohio, United States - OWC_soil_day5_noCT | ecosystem: Environmental > Terrestrial > Soil > Wetlands | place: USA: Ohio... | reverse complement strand
GTTCGCCGATGCGGGAAAACAGCTCCGCGGCCCTGAGGAGTGCGTCAGGTGCCGACTTGCTCTTCGGATGGAAGACCTTCACACGTTCAAACGCAAGCGCAGCTTCCTTGAGATTCCCCAGAGCCACATACGCCTCTCCGGTGTTCCACCACGCTTCCGGCGCACGCGGGTTGTCCTGGTACGTAAGCGCAAAGGTCTGGAATGAGATGCGGGCATCTTCGTACTGCTTGAGCTGGAGCTGCGTGAGACCGAGATAGAAGCGGGCTTCAATGCCCTGTGCGGTCGCCGGATACGCCGCGACGAACTGCTTCAGCTGCTCCTGGGCCAGATCGTAGAGGTGATCGTTGTAGAGGTTGATGGCGAGTTTGAACTCGGCGTTCTCCTTTGTGTTCTGCGCTTGCCCGGTGCAAACACTCAGACCGAGTGCCAATACTATCCATGCGACATTACGCACCATGCGTCTGGCAATACCGGGGACCACGCTCCGCTCAGTGCGAATCACAGTGCTGCTTTCCATCCGCCGCTGCAGAACCCGCATCTCAAGCTTCAGCATGGTTTCATCTTTCCTGTGCAGCATCTTCCTGTTGGTCATGTGATGCCGCGGATCTGTACGCACACGATCATGCGCACACACTGATCCCATTGTGTTCTGATCGCACACGTTATGTCACACCGCATAACCCTTGTTATTCAAAGTACGAGATAATCCGATAGATTTCAAGGAATTACGTGAACCTCCAGCATGACCACTGGCATAGGCGCAAAGGCTTGAAAACCTTCGGGCAGCTGTAACCCTTGTATCTTCATTGAAAGAAATTACTGGAAAACCAAGGGTGCGGGGGATTCGCGGGCCAGCGCGTGAGAGCGTGAGCGTGTCTTGTGCCAGCGAAGTGTGTGTCAGCGGGGAAACGTTGAGCTTCACGTGCCGTGGTACGCGCGAGCGACTGCACCATGCAGGCAGGATGATAACTTCAGTCTTTCCGATGGAGTTGCAGTCGTCAGCCGGGAACGGACGGCGGCCGTGCCACGATAAAAGCAAAATCGCTTCCAACATCACCCCGCTGCATCGCTTCGTCTTCGGCATCCATACAGCGCCGGAGATACGCGAGCGCCTCTTCATCAGGCTGCAGAAAATGATGCGCAATCTCCTTGAAGATGAGGTGCAGGAGAGCGCCTCCGTACAGAGATTCCTCCTGCACGGAGAACATTTCGTGGATCAGCGGAAGGATGGAGGACGATTCAACGGCCTCGGACGGATCGTACATGATCATGGCCAGGGTTCCCGTCCGGTGAACCGGAGGACGGGGGGTGCCATCGGGGCGGACATTCAATCTGGCGGGCGCTTCTTCGATGAGCGCATTCGCGATTTCAATCTGGCAGTCTGTCCACTGAAACCTTGTCGGACCGACAAACTCGTTGACAACCAGAATCCCCCGGGGAGCAAGCCAGTTGAAGATGTTCTGCAGGATCGGCCGGAGCGGCGTGAAGTGATGCAGCGCATCGTCCAGGATGATCAGGTCGTACGCATGTTTCTGCAGCTGCAGATACCGGACGTCCCCCCGGATGAACCGCACTTTTTTCTCCATCCCGGCCGCGGCTGCGCGGCGCTGTGCTTCGGCGATGCGCTTGCCGGAAAGGTCATAGGCATCGAGTTGTGACAGGCCGCCGGCGGCAAACCATGTCAATTCCTTCCGGCCCGTGCCGCATCCCAGAGAGAGCGCCTTCCACTGGATGTCTTCCTGACCATACTTGCCGCGGATGTACGCAGGGATGTTGACGTGCGCATCGCCTGTAATGCGGAGACGGATCCGTTCCTGCAGGACTGGTATTGCGGTCCATTGGCGGGGTGCAGTGTCCGTCTGGTCCCAGGTCGCGGCCGTACGTCCGCTGCGTCCCCGGAAGAGGTTTGTGAAAACAGAGGCGCCGCGTGTTCGCACTTTGTCGAACATCCGTCGCACATCGGAGGGTTGTAGAAGAGCAGTGAGCATACGTTTTCTGGCACCCGGCCGGCAATCGCCGGCGTTATGCGGGAGGTAGTGCTATCCCACGGTCGCCCGGACGAACTCCCGGTTCAGGCGGGCGATATGTTCGACGGAGATCTGCTTCGGGCACTCCGCTTCGCACGCATAGGTATTGGAGCACGCGCCGAACCCTTCAGCATCCATCTGCGCGAGCATGCGTTCCACACGCTCCTTGCGTTCCGCATGACCCTGCGGGAGGAGCGCGAACTGCGACACCTTTGCCGCGACGAAGAGCATGGCTGAGCCGTTGGGGCAGGTGGCCACGCAGGCTCCGCAGCCGATGCATGCCGCTGCATCCATGGCCTCTTCGGCGTTACGCTTCGGGACAGGAATTGCGTTTGCATCCGCTGCCTGTCCGGTCTTGACGGAGATGTAACCGCCGGCTGCCATGATCCGGTCGAACGCGGTGCGGTCGACCACGAGATCCTTGATGATCGGGAACGGACGCGCCCGCCACGGCTCCACCGTGATCGTGTCGCCATCGGGGAAGCTGCGCATCCTCAGCTCACATGTTGCGGCGCCGTGGTGCGGGCCGTGTGCGCGTCCTTCGATCATCAATCCGCAGCTTCCACAGATCCCTTCCCGGCAGTCGTGGTCAAACGCCACCGGTTCTTCACCTTTGACCACGAGGTCGTTGTTGAGCACGTCAAGCATCTCCAGAAACGATGCGTCGGGAGAGATATCGCGGACCGCATACGTGACCAGCTTCCCATCTTCGGTCCGGTTCTTCTGCCGCCAGATCTTCAGTGTGAAGTTCATTACTTATAGCTCCTCTGGGAAGGTTTCACGTATTCGAACTCAAGGGGTTCCTTGTGCAGTGTCGGCGTCTTGCCGTCGCCGGCGAACTCCCAGGCGGCGACATACGCGAACGTCTTGTCGTCACGCTTCGCTTCGCCGTCCTCGGTCTGATACTCCTCGCGGAAATGGCCGCCGCAGGATTCATCCCGGTGGTGCGCATCGCGTGCCAGCAGTTCCCCCAGCTCAAGGAAATCGGCAATCCGCCCTGCCCGTTCGAGCTCACTGTTCAGGTCGGTGTCGGTCCCGAGGACATTGACATCCTGCCAGAATTCATCGCGGAGCGCTGCGATCTGTGTCATTGCCTCCGCGAGCGCCTGCTTGTTGCGGGCCATGCCCACCTTGTTCCACATGATCTGGCCAAGAGCCTTGTGGAAATGGTCAGGGGTGCGTTTCCCTTTGATGGAGAGGAGCCGGGCAATGCGCTGACTGGTGGCATCACGGGCTTCTCTGACCGCGCCGTCGTCTTCCCTGACGGCTTTGAACTGCGCCGTTGCCAGGTAGTCGCCGATCGTATAGGGAAGTATGAAATATCCGTCCGCCAGCCCCTGCATGAGAGCACTTGCCCCGAGCCGGTTGGCGCCGTGATCGGAGAAGTTCGCTTCTCCGATGACGTACAGCCCCGGGATCGTGCTCATCAGGTTGTAGTCCACCCAGAGCCCTCCCATGGTGTAGTGGACAGCAGGGTAGATGCGCATCGGGGTCTTGTACGGATCCTCGGCGGTAATTTCATGGTACATGTCGAACAGGTTGCCGTACTTCTCTTCGATCCATGGCTTGCCGTTTCTGTTGATGGCGTCCGCGAAATCCAGGTAGACTGCCAGCCGTGTGGGCCCGACGCCGTACCCCTTGTCGCACATCTCCTTGGCACGGCGGGACGCGACGTCCCGGGGGACCAGGTTGCCGAACGAAGGATAGAGCCGTTCGAGGTAATAGTCGCGTTCGGCTTCGGGGATGTCCCCCGGATTCCGTGTGTCATCCTTCTTTTTCGGAACCCAGATGCGGCCGTCATTCCGGAGGCTCTCGCTCATGAGCGTGAGCTTGGACTGATATGCCCCGCTCTGGGGGATGCACGTGGGATGGATCTGCGTGAAGCAGGGGTTGGCGAAGAGGGCGCCGCGCTTGTGAGCTCGCCAGATAGCCGTTGCGTTGCTGGCCTTGGCCATCGTAGAAAGGTAGAACGTGTTCCCGTATCCGCCGGTGGCAAGGACGACGGCATGGGCGAGATACACTTCAAGTTTTCCGGTGACGAGGTCGCGGGCGACGATTCCCCGCGCCTGGCCATCCGCCACGACCACGTCCAGCATCTCCCGCCGGGGATAGAACTTGACCTTCCCGGTATTGATCTGGCGGCAGAGCGCGGAATAGGCGCCCAGGAGAAGCTGCTGGCCTGTCTGTCCGCGCGCATAGAATGTGCGCGACACCTGCGCCCCGCCGAAGGAACGGTTGTCCAGGAGCCCGCCGTATTCGCGGCCGAAGGGGACGCCCTGGGCGACACACTGGTCGATAATGTTGCCGCTCACCTGGGCCAGCCGATACACATTGGATTCACGGGCGCGGTAGTCACCGCCTTTGACCGTGTCATAGAAGAGGCGGTAGATGCTGTCGCCGTCGTTCGCATAATTTTTCGGCGCATTGATCCCCCCCTGTGCGGCAATGCTGTGTGCGCGGCGGGGGGACTCATGATAGCAGAGCGAGATAACGTTGTAGCCGAGCTCGGCGAGCGACGCCGCTGCTGATGATCCTGCCAGGCCGGTCCCGACGACGATCACGGTGTACTTACGCTTGTTTGCGGCATTCACCAGCTTCAGATTGAACCGGTGAGCGTCCCACTTCTTCTCAATCGGACCGGAGGGGGTTTTCGCATCTAATGTCATGGCGGTGATTCCTTAGTGAGCCCAGAGGAAAAACAGCGGCATGGCGGCAAATCCGAGAGGGATGAGCAGCCAGAAGACAACAGCCACAAGATTGATCAGCCATTCGTATCGTGAGTTCCGGAGACCGAACGTCTGGAAGGCGGATTGAAAACCATGGCGCAGGTGATACGCGAGAAACGCGAGCGCGACGATGTACAGCACATCCGTCAACGGGTTCTGGAAAGCCTCCCGTACGATCTCATACATCGAGCGCTCGGTCGTGATGAACCGGGACGTGATGAAGAAGGCATTGACGTGGAATCCGAGAAACACAGCCACGGCGATCCCTGTTACCCACATGATCCGTGACGACAACGCGCTGCTGTCCGATGCCTTCAAAACCTTGTAGCGCACCGGCCGGGCGCGGCGGTTCGCGAGCCAGAGCCAGATCCCGATCACCGCGTGGAGGAGGAAGCCCAGGAAGAGCACGATCTCAATCGGGCGGACGAGGGGATACGTCGCCATGAAATGACCGTAGGCATCAAACTCCGCACCGTTGTCCTGCTTGAACAGGAACAGGTTAATATAGAGGTGCACCACCAGAAAACTGCACAGGAAGAGGCCGGACAACGCCATGATCAATTTCCGGCCCACGGACGATGTGAGGAATGCTTTCGTTTTGCTCATAGATACCGCTCTCTGCAGTAGTGAATGCCAGGAACGTCGGTGAGGTTTGTGAACAGGGAGATGGTCGCTGGCGTGGAACGCCGTTGGATGCGATGGGCCAATCTACAAAACCTATGAGTATAGTGCAACGAAATTATCCGCCGGCCGGCCGGATGAAACGGAGCACTGAAAAGCTGCTGCCGATCAGTCCGAGCAGCGCCCCCATGCCGATCACGGCAGCGTAGAAGCCGGGGTCCACGCGGACCATGGCGTGCAGTTCAGCGGAGATCACCGGCAGCGCGTACCTGAGTATGGCATAGAGCACTCCGGCTGCGAGGATGCCGCCCAGAAGCCCCTGCAGCAACCCTTCCAGGAGGAAGGGCTGGCGGATGAACCAGCGCGTTGCGCCGACGAGCTCCATCGTGCGGATGATCTGCCGCTTGGCGGAAATGGCGAGCCGGATGGTGTTGGATACCAGCACGATTGCCGAAAGGCCCACGAGGATGCCGAGTCCGAGGGTGATGTTGTGCACCGACCGTGCCCGTTCATCAATCACTTCCAGAAGCGCCTTGCGGTATTCCACGCTCTCAACCGCGGGGAGCGCTGCAACCTGCTCCTCCACCCGCTTTGCATGGACCGTGGTCCGGTATCCCTCCCGGAGCGTGATCTTCAGCGACGGCGGCAATGGGTTGAAGTCGAACACGTCCAGGATGCCTTCGCCGAATTCCTTCTTGAAGATCGCGGCGGCCTCGGACTTGGATACATATATCACGCGCTCGACACCGTCGATGGCAGTGATAGCCCTCCGGAGGCTGTCAACCTCGCTCCGCGTGATCGGTTCTTCGAGGAAGGCCTCGAGTTCGACACGTGAACGCATCTCCTCCAGGAACCGCGTGGCATGGATGGAGAGGACGCCGAAGAGTCCGAGGAGCAGCACGGAAATGCTGATCGTGATGATTGACAACAGGCTGGAGAGTCTGGTGCGCGTGAAGCCTGACAGGCTCTCGCGGATGGTATAGGAGATACTCACGGCGGCGTCTGCTCCCTAGAAATTCGACTCATCGCGCCAGCGCACGATCTGCCATGGATCGGTGACGCGGGTGCGGCTCAGTGTCAGGTTCGCGTATCCATCCACCCGCTCGATGTCGCTCGGGTTGAAGACCAGCGTCAGGTTGAATCCCCGGACCACGTTCACGCTTGTGGATTCGGCCGACGTGGAGATGATGTTGTTCCAGATCAGGTCGAGTTTCTGGGCATTCTGGAAAAGCCCGAACGTGGACCGCATCTCGTCGTCTCGTCCCCACGTCACATCGATTCCCAGATCATAATTCCTGTAGATGAACACAAAATCGGCGCCCAGGAGCTGCCCGTAGACGGTCGTGTCGCGGAACGTATAGGCCGCCTGGAAGCACTGGAATATTCCCTCGACGGTATTGGGATCGCAGGTGGATTCTGCGGGGGAAAGATCCCAACCGGGTGCGAACGGGTTGATGCAGGAAGTGCCGGCGGTAGCGAGTAAACCGGCGAAAATCCCTCTTGCTGCAAAACCATGCAGTCCGGCAAGCCAGGCTCTTGCTGTCCGTCCCGGCCCGCGTGTCAGTTGCTGAACTTGCCCTTGAAGTGACTCCATGAAATGTCGCTCGTCGTTTTGAAATCCACCCACCTCTGGATCATCCAGAAATTGCTGGCATCCTCGCGCAGCGTGAACTGCAGACTTCCCCGGGCCGTCTTGGGGAAGCCGGGGTCGCTGTGTTCGAACACCAGCACATAATCATAGGCCGAGACCACGGAGTCGGACGAGACGGTCGTGGTTTTCAGTGTCAACGCGAGCGTGGCATTGGCCTGCTGGTTGCTCCGCGCGATGATGTTCTGAAAATATTCCTGTTCCTCCTGCAGCGACCAGGATCCCAGTGTGGTTCCATAGATTGCGGCTGCATCGGCGGAAGGGATGAAGACGAACGGCGATGCTCCGCGAGACGCGTCGGCGAAGCAGGCCGCGTAGTTGGCGACGCTCTTCTGTTCGATTGCGCTTTGCAGGTTCGTTATGACGATGTCCGGGTCTGTAGGGGGCCGGTAGTTCAGGCTCGACTGGCTGGGCTCCTCAGGGTCGCGCGGTTCAAAGAGCCCGCATCCGCCCCCCAATGCTGCAGCCAGGAACACAACCAGAAGCACATGAGGCGTGTGAAGCGGAGTCTTCAAGCTGCCGTTTTCTCCCTCCGCCCGTTTCATCACAGGAGGATCCTTCCCTCGAGCGCGCGTGACAGCGTGGCCTCGTCGGTAAATTCCAGATTGCCTCCCACGGGAAGGCCGCGGGCCAGTCGCGAAACGCGCACGCCAAGCGGTTTGAGCAGCCGGGTCAGGTAGATCGTTGTGGCCTCACCTTCGACATTCGGATTGAGGGCGAGGATCACTTCGGCGATCTCTCCGGGAAGGCGGTTCAGGAGCTCCCTGACCTTCAGGTCATCGGGTCCGATCCCATCCAGCGGCGAGAGCGCCCCTCCGAGCACGTGATAGAGTCCGCGGAACTCGTTGGTTTTTTCGATGGCCATGACGTCGCTCGGCTCCTCCACAACGCAGATGATATGCGGGTCCCGCCTGGGGCTGGAACAAATCACGCAGGGGTCGTGCTCGGTGATATTCGAGCAGACCGAGCAATAGGTGATCCTGTCTTTCACGTCGACCAGTGCCCGTGCCATCTTGACGACCTCTTCACGGGGCCGCTTGAGCACAAACAGTGCGAGTCGCAGGGCTGTCTTGCGTCCAATTCCCGGGAGCTGGGCAAACTCCTCGACAAGATGCTGGAGAGCTTCGGATGTGTAGAGCATGAAGGTGTGAGAGCCGGGGCTGCGGGAACCCGTGCGGCCCCTCTAGAAACCCGGCAGATTCAAGCCGGGAATATTGGGGAGGATTCCACTGGTAACCTTGGCCATCTCCTCCTGAGCCATTTTCTGAGATTCCTCGAGGGCTTTGTTCACCGCGGCGAGGATCAGGTCTTCCAGCATGTCCTGATCTTCGCCAGTCAGCACTTCCCGTTCTATGGCGAGGGCGGTGAGCCGTTGTCTGCCATTGACGGTCGCCTTGACCATTCCGCCCCCCGCCTCCCCGACCACAGTCCTCTGCTCCAGTTCTTCCTGCACCTGTGCCATCTTTTCCTGCATTTTCTGGATCTGCTTCATCATCCCGGACATATTGGGAAGGCCGGCCATGCGGTTCCTCGCGTAAATGTTTGAAAAATATACCAGAAAGGGGGAGGAAAGTCAACTTGACTTTCGGAGGAAAATCCAGTACTTTTTTATTCACGCCGTAAGGCGCAGAGGTTGGAGTATGCTCATTCTGACGGGAGAGCCATTTCGTTGACAAAGGGTCCGCGGGAAGCGACAGGCGCCGATCTGAACGAACAGTTGCGCCTGCGTGCTGCTGGAGAAATCCCCAGGCATATTGCCGTCATTATGGACGGGAACGGGCGATGGGCGAAACAGCGCGGGTTGCCGCGCATTGCGGGGCACCAGGAAGGCGTTGAATCCGTCAGGGATATAGTAGAGTCAAGCGGCCAGCTCGGCGTCCAGTTCCTGACTCTGTATGCGTTCTCCACCGAAAACTGGAAGCGCCCGAAGGATGAGGTATCGCTGCTGATGCGCCTTCTCCTGACGGCACTCCGCGATGAGACCGACCGGCTGCATACCAACAATGTCCGCCTCCGCACGATCGGAGATATCCAGGCGCTGCCGACGGAACTGCAGGACCAGCTTCGCGAAGCGTGCACACGGACTGCGGGTAACGCAGGCCTCACGCTCACGCTGGCGCTGAGTTACAGCGGGCGGTGGGAGCTGACAGAGGCCATCCGCGCCATCGCACGCGACGTACAGGCAGGCAAGGTGAAACCGGATGAGATCTCCGAAGAATGTATTAAACGCTATCTGAAGACTGCCGACATCCCCGATCCTGATCTTTTGATCCGGACAAGCGGGGAACTTCGCCTCAGCAATTTCCTGCTCTGGCAGGTGGCATACACTGAACTCTATATCACACCGGGCTACTGGCCCGACTTCCGGCGCAAGGACCTCTATATCGCCATCGACGAGTACCAGGGCCGGGAGCGGCGATTTGGCATGGTCAGCGAACAGGTGAACTCCGATACCACAAAACAACCTACCCTCAAACGAATCCTCAAGAGTGTTGCAGGGCCGTGAAATGACGAAGCGCGTGCTGGTGATGCTGGCCGTCGGAATCCTCCTGTCCGCCCCGCTCCATCTGAATGCTCAAACACCTCCTTCCAAGGAAGTCTACAAGATCCTCGGTATTTCTGTGGAAGGGAATACCTTTGCCGATCCCGCGGCAATCATCGCCAATTCCGGGATTAAAGTCGGCGACGAAATCCTCGTTCCCGGAGACCAGATAGGCCAGGCCGTCCGGAAGCTCTGGTCTCTCCACCTGTTCGAAGATGTCCAGGTGAAGATCGACCGGAAGATGGGGAACGGGGTGTACCTGCTCATCCTCGTCAAGGAGCTCCCCCGGTTCGAACGGCTGGTAGTGGAGGGGAACGATGAGGTGGATACCGACGATATCCAGAAAGTGGTTCCCCTTGTCCGCGGTCAGGTCCTCGCTCCCAATGAGCTCAAGAAGATCGAACGAGACGTGAAGAAGCTGTACGACAAGGAAGGCTTCATGCTGGCGACGGTGAAGGTCTCGTCGGACTCGGCCGATACGTCGCAGTCACGGCGGATCGTCCGGATAACTGTCGATGAGGGGGAAGAAGTCAAGGTCGAGTCGATCCAGTTCACCGGCAACACCGCTTTCGACGACGGTGATCTCCGCGGCGCGATGGATGAAATCTCCGAGAAGAAATGGTGGAAGTTCTGGTCGTCGGCCAACTTCAAGAAGAAGGAATATGAAGAAGACAAGCTGAAGATCGTGCAGTTCTACCGGAAGAACGGCTACAGGGACGCACAGATTCTTTCGGATTCGGTCTGGTACAGTGACGACAAGATCGGCATGCACATCATCATGCACGTCCATGAAGGCCCCCAGTACAAAATCCGCAATATCACCTGGGAAGGCAACACGGTCTATTCCGACGAAATCCTGAGTAGCCGGCTGCAGATGCAACCGGGAGATGTGTACAATGCGGAGAAATTCGAACAGAACCTCCGCGGCAACGAAGACCAGAATGATGTCGCCGCGCTCTATCTGGACAACGGCTATCTGCGCTTCAATCTCGACCCCCGGGAGACGCGCGTCGGCGAAGACAGCATCGACATCGCGATCAATGTGTACGAGATGAACCAGTTCAAGCTCGGGCACGTGGCCATCAAAGGAAATACCAAGACCCAGGAAAAAGTCATCCGCCGCGAGCTGTACAGCCGTCCGGGCGACTATTTCAGCCGCGCAGCCATCGTCCGCAGCATCCGCCAGCTCTCGCAGCTCAACTACTTCAATCCGGAAAAGATCAAGCCGGACTATGTGCTGGTGGACGACAAGACGGTGGACCTGACATACGAAGTGGAGGAAAAGTCCAGCGACAACATCAACGCTTCCGTCGGCTACAGCGGGGCGTACGGCATGACGGGCGCGCTCGGGTTCACCATCAACAACTTCTCCATCTCGCAGCCCCTCTCGGGCGGAGCCGGACAGATCCTGAACTTCGAGTGGATGTTCGGTGAAGCTTCGCGCTACCGGACATTCACCCTGGGCTTCACGGAGCCGTGGCTGTTCGACACGCCGACGCTGTTCGGCGTGACGCTGTACGACACGCGTCAGGTCTATACATTCGATTATGAGCGGACCGGCGGTTCGATCCGCGTCGGACGCCGCTTCAAATGGCCGGATGACTACTTCCGCGGCGACTGGATTCTGGATGTGCAGTCGAATAACGTACGGGACGGCCTCGGGATCTATCGCGAAGGAAGGTCGAGCCAGGTCAGCATCACGCAGGTGATCTCCCGGAACAGCGTGGACAATCCCATTTTCCCGACGTCCGGTTCGAGCGTGGCGCTCTCCATCCAGATGTCGGGCGGGCCGCTGCTCCCGGGCAACCTCGATTTCCACAAGTGGCTCTTCAATTCGGAGTGGTATCTCCCGATGTTCGGATCGAGCAAGCTGGCGCTCTACCTCAGCTCGAGCTACGGCTACATCGCGAAGTTCTACAAGGACTCGTTCATACAGCCGTATGACATGTTTTTCATGGGTGGTACGGGACTGGGATACATCTCGACGACCCCGCTCCGCGGCTATGAAGACCAATCGGTCGGCCCGAGGAACGAGAGCAACGACATCACGGGCGGTCTGGCTATGGCCAAGCAGACGCTCGAACTCCGGTTCGCGATTTCCATTCAGCCGATACCGATCTACGTCCTGGGTTTTCTCGAGGGAGGCAATGTGTACGAGAGCCTTTCCAGGGCTGACTTCTTTGACCTGAAACGCTCGGCCGGACTCGGTGTCCGCCTGCAGATCAATCCCATCGGGATGCTCGGTTTTGACTACGGCTATGGCTTTGACGATGTCTTCCCCCGTGACGGCAAGCCCGACGGGTGGCACTTCCATTTTGTTTTCGGGCGGGGCATGTAGTCCTCTCCCTCAGTCGTGGATTCCTGAACCCAATACCCTAACAGTGTGAGGAAGTAATGAAAACCCGGATGTTCCTTCTCTGCCTTGTGCTTGCTGTGCTTGTGGCCGTTCCGCAGGCCTTCACCCAGTCACAGAAAATCGGTTACGTCAACTCTGCCAAGATCTTCCAGGAGCTGCCTGCCGCACAGGATGCGCAGCGCCGGATCGATGCCCTGAGCAAGCCGGTGCAGGATTCTCTCGAGGCCATGCAGCGCGACCTGCAGGCGCGGTATGAGGACTACCAGAAACGCGAAGCTCTTCTGAACGACGCTGCGAAGAAGTCGGAACAGCAGAAGCTGATCGAGCTGGAACGCCGCATGAACGAATTCCGGGTCCAGAAACTCGGAAACGACGGCGAACTTGCACGCGAAACCGAAAAGCTCCTCAACCCGCTTCGCGAGCGGATCAAGAACGCCATCGCGACGGTTGCACGGGAAGAAAAGTACAGCTTCGTGTTCGACAAGACCGAAACCATTCAGATCCTGCTCTACGGCGATCCGACGCACGACATCACGTTCAAAGTGATCGATCGCCTGAAACGCGGTAAGTAAGACGAACAGCAGAGAGACGAGGGAGCTCGCGAGATGAAACGGATCGTTGTCCTTTTCCTGGCGTTGTGTGTGGCCGGCACGGTGATGGGTCAGACGAAGATCGGTCACATCAACTCCGAATCCATCATGCAGACCCTTCCGGAAGCCATCGACGCTCAGAAATCGCTGGACGCTCTGGTCAGCCAGTGGGAAGCAGAACTGCAGAAGCTGCAGGCCGACTGGAAACGGAAGTTCGACGACTATGACAAGAAGAAACTGATCCTGACCGATCAGGTTCGTGCAGAACAAGAAAAAGAGCTCCGCGACCTGGATCAGGCGGTGGCCGATTTCCGGAACAAGAAGTTCGGACAGAACGGCGAGCTGTTTCAGAAACAGAACGACGTGATGAAACCCATCCAGAACAAGATCTTCAAGGTGCTGGAGGAGATCGCGAAAGAGGATGGGTACGACTACATCTTCGACCGGAGCGGGGAGATCCTCCTGTTGTATGCAAATGAGAAGAAGGATCTGACGGCCCAGGTGATCCAACGCATGCAATCGTTCGGCAAGTAACCGGGCGTGGTCCATGAAGATCAGTGAGATTGCGCGTCTCTTGACAGCTACGGTCGAGGGGGACTCCGCACTGGAGATCCGCCGCGTGGCCAAGATCGAAGAAGCGGGCGAAGGCGATCTCACCTTCCTGGCGAATCCCAAGTACGCCCGCTATCTCGCCCTGACACGTGCCTCCGCCGTGATCGTCGGAAAGACGGTCATGGCCGAAGGCCGGCCCCCTGAGGCCCCTCCCCTTACACTGCTGCATGTGGATGATCCGTACGTCGGGTTTGTGCGCATGCTGGCGCACTTCAACCCTCCGCAGCCTCCGCTTCCTCCCGGCATTCACCCCGCCGCATTTCTGGCGCCATCGGCGGTCATCGGCGCAGACGTGCGGATCGGTCCGTTCGCCGTGATCGGCGAACGGGTACGGGTGGGCGATCGCTCCATGATCGGCCCGTGCACTGTCATCGGGAACGACGCATCCATCGGCGATGATGCGGTCGTGTATTCCAACGTGACCGTGCGGGAAGGCTGCATCATCGGACACCGGTGTGTCCTCCAGCCGGGCGCCGTGATCGGCAGTGACGGGTTCGGCTTCGCGCCGAAAGCGGACGGGACATACGAGAAGATTCCGCAGATGGGCATCGTCGTACTTGAAGACGATGTGGAGATCGGAGCCAACACCACAGTGGACCGGGCCACGCTCGGGGAGACGCGCATCAAGAAGGGTGTCAAGCTGGACAATCTCATTCAGGTTGCGCACAACGTGGTGATCGGCGAAAATACCGTGATGGCGGCCCAAACTGGCATCTCGGGGAGCACCCGGATCGGGAAGAATGTGATGGTGGCCGGACAGGTGGGATTCACCGGGCACATTGAAATAGCGGACGGCGTGAAGGTCGGCGCCCAGTCCGGTGTGCACCGCGCCCTTACAAAACCGGGCGCGGCATACTTCGGGACACCGGCATACACGCAGCGCGAAGCCATGCGCATCTACGGGTCGTTTCCGCAGCTGCCGGACCTGCTCGCCACCGTGCGCAGCCTCCAGAAGCGCATCGAGGAACTCGAGCACGCACAGTCAGACCAGTCAACCTCACCCTAACCTCCAGCCCCTGCCATGCTCGTTCAACAACGCACCATCAAACAACCCATCTCGCTGAGTGGAGTTGGCCTCCATACCGGCAGCATCTCCACAATGACCTTCCGTCCGGCCCCGGAAAACTCCGGCATCAGGTTTCGCCGCATCGACATGGGCGGAACCCCGGAAATCCCGGCAAACGTCGACCATGTCGTGGATATCTCACGCGGGACCACAATCGGGATCGGCGAGGCGCGGGTTCATACCATCGAGCACGTCATGGCGGCGCTGGTGGGGCTCCAGGTGGACAATGTCCTGATCGATATCGATGCCAACGAACCGCCCATCGGCGACGGCAGCTCAAAGCCGTACGTGGACGCGCTGATGAGCGCCGAATTCGAGAAACAGGATGCGCCCAAGGACTATCTGATCATCGATCAGACGGTGACCTATCATAATGAGGAAAAGAAGGTCGACATCGTCGCCCTCCCTCTGGATGACTACCGTCTGACCGTCATGGTGGACTACTTCAATCCCGCCCTCGGAAGCCAGCATACCGGTCTCTTCAACCTTGAGAAGGAATTCGTCACCGAGTTTGCCCCCTGCCGCACCTTCTGCTTCCTCCATGAAGTGGAAATGCTCCACAGTGCGGGGCTCATCAAGGGCGGCAACCTGGACAACGCCATCGTCATCGTGGACCGGGATCTGCCCGATGAGGAAATCAAGCGGATTTCCAGCAAGCTGGGAATCGGCGAATCGGTGATCCTCGGGACAAACGGTGTCTTGAACAACAAGTCGCTGCATTTCCGGAACGAACCAGCACGGCACAAGCTGCTGGATTTGATGGGAGACCTGGCTCTGATCGGAGTCCCGCTGAAGGCCCAGATCCTGGCCGCGCGGCCCGGTCATGCCAGCAATATCGAATTTGCACGGCAGATCCGGAAGCTGTATCAGCAGAAGAAACTCATCCGGAAGTACCAGCATGAGCGGAAGGAAGGGGTGGTGTTTGATATCAACGCCATCAAGAAGATCCTTCCGCACCGGTATCCCTTCCTGCTGGTGGACAAGATCACCGATTTCAAGGTGGATGAAAGCGTCGTCGGCGTGAAGAATGTCACGACAAACGAGCCATTCTTCGAAGGGCACTTTCCGGGTCAGCCCGTAATGCCCGGCGTGCTGATCATCGAAGCCATGGCTCAGACCGGCGGCATTCTCCTGCTCAACGGCGTCGAGAACCCGGGTGACAAACTCGTGTTCTTCATGTCCATCAACAACGCCAAGTTCCGCAAACCTGTTGTGCCCGGCGATCAGCTCGTCTTCGAACTGAAGATGGTCAACCGGAAAAGCAAGATCTGTGTGATGGCCGGGAAGGCCTTTGTCGATGGCGTGCTGGTAGCTGAAGCCGAGCTGATGGCTTCCATCATCGACCGCAACCCGACAGAACAACAATAACCCGCATAGACCCATTCATCCATGAGTACGCAGATTGATCCCCGTGCCGTGATCGGCCCGAAGGCCGTCATCGGCGAAAACGTCACCATCGCGCCCTTTGCCATTGTTGAAGATGGTGCCGTCATCGGCGACGGAACCTCGATCGCCTCGCATTCCCTGATTGCCTGCGGCGCCCGGATCGGATCGTCCTGCGTGATCCATCACGGGGCGGTGGTGGGACATGCTCCGCAAGATCTGAAGTACGCGAACGAGCCGACGACATGTGAAATCGGCGACCGGACGGTGGTCCGGGAGTTCGCCACACTGCATCGTGGGACGGGCGAGACGGGGCGGACGGTCATCGGGAGCGACTGCTTTCTCATGGGATATGTCCATATTGCCCACGATTGCATCATCGGGCACCATGTAATCATGTCCAATGCGGCCATGATCGCCGGCCACGGGGAGATCCAGGACTACGTGATCGTCGGCGGGGTGACGCCGATTCATCAGTTCACGCGGGTCGGGTGTCATGCCATGGTGGGAGGCGGACTGAGAGTTTCCAAGGACGTCCCCCCGTATGTGCTCGCGGGTAACGATCCCCTCGTCTTTGAGGGGCTCAATGCGATCGGATTGCGGCGGCGGGGATTCAGCCGGGAGACGCTTGACGCTCTTGACCGGATGTACGCGCTCATCTATCGCTCCAAACTGAATGTCTCCCAGGCGCTGGCAAAAATCACCGCCGACGCCGAACTCATGAAGGTTCCCGAAGTGGGGCGGTGCGTGGAGTTCATCAGGGGAAGCTCTCGCGGCATCATCGGAGCCCCCCGTCTGCGCAGCTGAACGTGTGATGACAGACCGAAGGTGGATACTTGAGGACTCCGGCGCACAGGCCGGAGTCTTTCATATGGACCGGGACGAAGCGCTTGCGCTGAGGTTGCTGCAGGCTGAACCCGGCGCGTCACCCACAATCCGCCTCTATCAATGGAAACCGTGGGCGGTATCGCTGGGGCACCATCAGGACACGGAGACGATTGACGGCGGGAGGCTTGCGGTGGACGGGTTTGACCTGGTCCGGCGCCCGACCGGCGGACGCGCCATTTTCCATGCAGAAGAGCTTACGTACTGCGTCGTCATGGAAGCGGGAAGGAAGAGCATCCTGCAGGTCTATAATAGTATCAGCGAAGCGCTTGTGCGGGGGCTGCAGCTCTTCGGCGTGGAGGTGGCGCTCCAGAAATCCCAGCCCCGGTTTGCAGAACTCTACCGCCAGCCCTCTTCTATACCATGCTTCACCAGCTCGGCGCGGTATGAGATAGAGTGGCAGGGACGAAAGCTCGTCGGCAGTGCCCAGCGGCGGTACGCTGACGGGGTCCAGGATGTCGTGCTGCAGCACGGCTCGATACTCTGCGGACCCGCACACCGGCGGCTGGTCGACTACCTGGCCGTTGATGGCAGCGGGGTGAGGGAGCAGATACGGAAGGAGATGGAATCGAAAACCGTCGACCTGGCGGAGATCACGGGGCAGGGTGTCGATGTGCGAAGGCTGGCACAGTGCATCCGCCGGGGATTTGAGGAAGCCTGGGGCGTTAGCTTTCAACAGTTGACGGCTGTTGGCGGCGGTATCTGAGGCAGCGGGCCGTATCATTCATCCGATGGAAGGTGAACGAACATGAGCAGTGCACAGTCGGAACAGCGCAGTCGTGTCGTAACGACCCGTTCGGTGATGAATATGAAGCGGAGAGGGGAGAAGATCACCGTTCTCACGGCGTATGATTTCCTGATGGCGCGCCTGCTGGATCAGGCGGACATCGATGTCATCCTGGTGGGGGATTCACTCGGCAACGTCGTGCAGGGGCATGCGACCACGCTCCCGGTGACGGTGGATGACATGATCTACCATGCCAAGGCAGTCAGGCGCGGGGTTGAGAAAGCGCTGATTGTCGTGGACATGCCGTTCATGTCGTATCAGACGAGTGTTGACGATGCGATCCGGAACTGCGGCAGGGTGATGAAGGAAGTCGGTGTCGGCGCCGTGAAGCTGGAGGGAGGCGCACACATTGCAGAAATTGTCCGGCACCTGGTGAGGATTGGAATCCCGGTGATGGGGCATCTCGGGCTCACGCCTCAGGCCATCAACAAATTTGGCACCTATGAGGTGAGGGCTGTGGAGGAGGCCGAAGCCGAAGAACTGCTCTCCGATGCGCGCGTGCTTGCGGAAGCCGGCGTGTTCAGCATGGTTCTGGAAAAGATCCCGGCTGCGCTGGCGAAGCGGGTCACAGAGTCAGTTGCCGTGCCGACGATCGGCATCGGTGCGGGGCCGCACTGTGACGGGCAGGTGCTTGTGGTGTATGACATGCTGGGTGTGACGGAGGAATTCAGGCCGCGGTTTGTCCGCCGGTACGGGGAAATTGCCGAGGAGATGCGGGTTGCGTTCCGGCAGTACATCAGTGATGTCAAGGGTGGTGATTTCCCCCGTAAGGAGGAGAGTTATTGATGCATATTCTTGTCTGCAATGATGACGGTATTGATGCTCCGGGTATTTACGCCCTGTCTCAGGAACTCAAGAAATTCGCGCAGGTCACGGTGATCGCGCCTGACAGGCAGCAGAGCGCAGTCGGCCATGCGATCACGATGCAGTATCCATTGCGTGTCGTTCCGTTCTCGAAGAACGGGGAATTCTTCGGGCATGCCGTGAAGGGGACGCCCGCGGATGCGGTGAAGCTGGGGGTGAAGTGTCTGGTCAGGGAGAGACCCGATCTATTGATTTCGGGGATCAATCAGGGATCGAACACGGCGATCAACATTATATATTCGGGGACGGTATCGGCGGCCACAGAGGGGACGATACTGGGAATTCCGTCGATTGCCGTATCCCTGACGACGCATGATGAATTTGATTTCAGTGTGGCGGCGCGGTTTGCGGCGAGGCTGGCGAAGCTGGTTCATGAGAAGGGGTTGCCCGGCGGGACGTTGTTGAATGTGAATGTGCCTGCGGTGCCGGAGGGGGAGATCCGGGGAGTCAGGATCACGGCCCAGGGGCAGTCCTCGTGGGACGACACCTTTGACGTGCGTCGTGATCCGGCCGGCCGGGAGTACTACTGGTTGACGGGGAAGATGCATCTGACGGATCAGGACGGTGAGACGGACGAGCTGGCGGTACGGGAAAGGTACATTTCGGTCACGCCCATTCACTATGCGCTGACGAATGAAGTCCAGCGGAACGTAATGAGGGGGTGGGGGTTAGAGGATTTCCCGGGGTAAAGGGATGCGGTTTTTATGGTATTTTTTTCGTGTTGCGGTTTGACATTAAGTCCGCAAGTTCGTATGTTGAATTCCCTTCAGTAAGGGCCGTTGGGCCGGGCTTCAAAATAATCGTGGTTTAGTCCCCTTGGGTACTTGACATCGCGATAAGAAAGTTGTATATTTAGAGCCCGCCCAGATTGCGGAAAGCCTAAAAAGCTTGTTGTTCTTTGAAAAACAGTGTGCATAGCCTAAGTCAATGATATTGAGCACTCGACCTTGGCGATCCATTCCACAGCGATGTGGGATGTGACGTCAAGATACAGACTCGACGGTGTAATGAAAACTTACAACGGAGAGTTTGATCCTGGCTCAGGACGAACGCTGGCGGCGTGCCTAACACATGCAAGTCAAGGAGAAAGGGGTAGCAATATCCCGAGTAAACTGGCGCACGGGTGAGTAAGGCGTAGGCAACCTGCCTATAGGACGGGAACAACTCAGCGAAAGCTGAACTAATACCCGATAATGCAGCGGCATCGCATGATGATGTTGTTAACAGCCCCGAAAGGGGCGCCTATAGATGGGCCTGCGTCCCATTAGGTAGTTGGTGAGGTAACGGCCCACCAAGCCCACGATGGGTAGCTGGTCTGAGAGGATGATCAGCCACACTGGAACTGAGACACGGTCCAGACTCCTACGGGAGGCAGCAGTGAGGAATATTGCGCAATGGCCGAAAGGCTGACGCAGCGACGCCGCGTG
>Ga0316601_100000333_pt1 | contig 19539 bp, 17 predicted proteins | sample OWC_soil_day5_no_FD_207663 | JGI IMG/M metagenome (GOLD analysis project Ga0316601, IMG submission 207663) | Wetland soil microbial communities from Old Woman Creek delta, Ohio, United States - OWC_soil_day5_noCT | ecosystem: Environmental > Terrestrial > Soil > Wetlands | place: USA: Ohio... | reverse complement strand
ACCGGCTGCGCTCATCGCCAGCCCTCGTACTCATCGGCCCAGAACTCGCCTTGCCATGGCCAGAACTCCTCGTCATCGCCGATCATGCTCGCGTTCCACAGCTTGCCGATCAGCTCCTCGGGGAACCGCCCGGCCGCGAGGTCCTGGACCTCGATGTCGAGCTTGCGCTTCTGGCCGATGATCGCATCGACCTTCCCGAGCTTGGCCTTGTCGAGCACCTTGCGGGTGTCCTCGTAGAGCCTCTCGATCGCCTGCTGGGCCAGCTTGTCGCCCGCGGCCTCGAGTTGCACGGCGAGCACGTGGGACGCCTTGTCGAGCCGTCGCGCTTCGCCGAGGTCGGCCTGGATCATCGGTCGGATGCCGGCCGAGGCCTGCGTTCCTACCCGCTGTGCCGCGCGATCGGCTGCCACGACGGCCTCGTGCTGGGCGTCCTCGATCTTGGTCTCGAGCTCGGCGAGCCGCCTGGCTTCGGTGGCCGCGGTGTCGGCGGGCAGCGTGCCTTCGCGCCGGCCACGGGCGAGCTCGGACCTGGCCTGCTTGACCTGGTCGGCGAGCCGTCGGAGATCTTCGAGCACCGCGTTGGCGTCGGCGAGCTGCTCCTGCTCGAGGGTCTTGCCCCCGCTCACCGCGGCGACCTTGGTCTCCGAGAGCTGCGTGCCGAGGTTCTGCCATGCACGCACCACGTTGGGCGCGCCATGCGACAGCTCGTGCATCCCCGTGATCGCGTCGCTCAGCCGGATGAATCGCGGATCGAGGCGGAGCAGGGCGAGCACCTCGTCAACCGGCGTCGTCGGGGCGGTCCTGCCGACCTTCGTGCCCGCGAGCTCTCCGGTGGTCCGGACCTCGCGGTAGCGGGTGATCGCGCCGGCCATCAGCTGCTTGCGGAGCTCGGGATCCTTGCGGGCCTTGTCGATCGTGTCGACGATCGGCTGGAGCTTCGCCGTGAGCAGGTCGTACCACTTCTGCGAATCGTCGAACTTGCAGTCGGCGAGCTCGACGTATCCAGCGAGCAGGCTCGCCTCGGGCCACAGCGGCGACGACGGGAACTCGTGGAGGAACTCCTTCACGAGGTCGCGCGAGGTCGCGAGCTCGCGCTTCTGGTACATCGCCCAGCTGGCTTCGAACAGCGCCTCGGGCAGGTACGACGAGTCATCGGGGATCTGGAAGTAGTGGTAGTAGGCGTCGTCGTACTCTCCCTGCTCGTGGGCGAGCCGGCCGAGCCCGAGCCGCGCGAGATCCTTGATCGTGAAGTAGCGTTCGTCGACAACGAACGTGATCTTGTCGTTGTCGGGCGTCCCGGCGACTTCGCACATGGCCTCGGCCGAGGCCTTGTACTCACCGCGGCGGGCGCGGATCACACCGCGCAGGTAGACGGCCGACGAGTACATCCGGCTCTTCTTGGAGATCGTGACCAGCTCGCCCTCGGCGTCGGCGAGCTTGCCAGCGTCGTAGGCGGCGCGGCCACGCAGGTAGGCGCGCTCGCCGGACACCGATGGTGGCACCGGATCGGTGGTCTTGATCGCCTCGATGCGCGCCAGCACGCCCGCGTGATCGCGGGTCTCGAGCGCGATGTCGACCGCGCGACGATGCGCGGGCCCGAAGTACTGGGCCGCCGGTCCGCGCCGGAGCACGGCCTCGAGGGCGTCGAGCGCCGCGCCATAGCTGCCGGCACGCGCGAGCGCGACGCCGAGATCGTACTCGGCGTTCTGGAACTCGACGAAGTCGGTGAACGCGCCGTAGCGCGGCGACTTGACGATCGTGTACAGCGCGACCGCGGCGGTCCCGAACGCGCCATCACGCAGGAAGCCTTCGGCGAGCTGCAGCTCGTGGCGGAGTGTCCCGAGGTTCCCGCTCTCGATGTCGATGAGCTTCATCGCCTCGAGCTCGGTGAAGTACCTCGCGATCGGGTCGAGTTGCGGCGCGACATCCTTCGCGGAGTCGCTCTTGGCGTCGGGTTGCGCGCTCGCGATCCGGCTGACCAGCGCGAGCGCGACCGCGGCCAGCGCCTTCATTTCTTGCCCTTCGGGGCAGCTGGCTTGGCGTCGCCGTCATCGGATCCCGCCGCGCGCGGCGTGGTCTTCACGCCGACGTCGATCCCGAGACCGTAGCTGCCGCGCTCCTTGCGCTTCCACTCATAGGCGATGTCACCGCTGTCGTGGGCCCTGGCAGCGACGACGAGGTCCTTGCCCGCGACCGCCTTGACGACGATCTGGGTCTCGGTCACCGAGGTGAACGTATCGTCGTCCTTACCGGTGGCCTCGACCCGGAACGTCAGGAGGTGACGCCCGGGCGCGACGTAGCCATCGAACCGGACGCCGTCGTCACCCGAGATCCCGCCGGTCGCGTTCTCGTAGACACTCGCACCGTCGAGCCGGATCGTGGCCTTCGCGGGATTGTAGTAGCGGGCGGTGGTGTACGTGAGCTTGACCTGGATGCGCGTCGAGTAGAGCTGGCTGGCGACCGCGTTCGCGCGCGCCCTGGACTTGAACAGCTCGTCGCGCAGCGCCAGGTACTCCTGACGGAGCGAGTCGACGTCGGGCTCGTCGCCGTGCGACTTGTCGGTGGCCTCGGCCTTCGCGGCGTCTCCGCTGCCGCCGCCCGCACCCCCGCCGCCACCGGTTCCCGGGCCGCCACCACCGGCAGGCGTGGCTGGGTTGGTGCTCGCCGGGGCCACGCTCGGGGGCGTCGCGGTGGTCGGCTTCGGATCGGGAACCGGCTCGGGCGTGGTCGGCTCGGTGGACGCATCGACGGGCTTGGTGGTGGCATTCTTCGCCGGCTTTGCGGGCTTCTTCTTCGGCCGCGGTGCAGCGTCCGCGCTGGCGTTCACGAGCGTCGGCACGAGCACCATCAAGATCAGGGTTCGCATGCGCATGCTGTGTTCTCCGCAAATGAGGCAGCGAGCGCCACCTGAGCTCAGTTGTGAAACGGCAGGAACAACGACAGAGAGGCTGTGATGGCGCTGTCGTTGACGAGGAACCGCTCGTCGAGCAGCTCCTGACGGAAGGTCCGGTTGCGAGCGTCGATCCGCAAGGCGGCAGCTTGCCCCATGAACAGCTTAAACCCGAACCCGAGCACCCCGGAGGCTCCCCGGCTCGTCTTCGAATCGATGACCCCGACGCCGATGTCGGCGTGAAGGTCGAAGTGGACGATCGACCCTCCAAGTCGCAGCTTGCCGTACACCGGGCTCCACACGAGCAGCGACTCGCCGAAGATCATCCGCGCGTACGTGTCGGTGATCACCGTGCCGCGTTTGTCCTCGAGCGCGCGGATGAGGTCGGCGTTGGCGTGCGTCCACGCGAACGAGAACTCGACGGCCGTCTCGTCGGTCATGTGATACGTGTACGAGCTGCTCACGAGGTACGTTCCCGAGAGCAGATCGCTGGCGTAGTACCCGCCGCCGACCGAGAGCTCGTGGCGGCCCTGCTTGACGAACAGCCGGTCCACCGCGCCGCGCCGCTTGCGCTTGATCGCGAGCCGATCCGCGATCTCCTGGTCGATGCACATCTGCGTGGTCCGAAGCCCCGCCGGCTTGTCGGACGACCTGTCGTCGGCCTTCGCGACCTGCTTGGTCGGCTTGGGATCGCTGTCGTCAGCATCGTCGGCTGCGGCAACGCGGGCCGAATGCAGGCCGCAGAGGGCGGCGACAACAGCGACTGCAGCCCGCATCTTCACAGGCCTGATGGGATCCACAGCACGAGGCCTGCGGTGGTGACGAAGTTGTTGGTGAAGTGGGTCTCGCCGGCGATCTCCTCGATCGCGGTCAGATCGCGCGTGTCGATCCGGATCGTGAGGGCGTGAGTCACGAACAGATCGAGCGCGAAGCCGGCATCGAACGACAAGCCCTGCACCGCGTCGTGGAACATCCGCCCACCCCCGGCGAACACCATGAGATCGGCGTGCACGATCCCGCCGCCCATCTTGAGCTTGGCGTGGACCGGCGACCAGATCAGGTTGGCGAGCCCGATGTACGCCATGCCGGGGTCGAACCGATTGTCGCCGAAGAACTTGTTGAGCGGTGCATCGAGATCGAGCGTCAGCGGGGTCAGCGCGACCTCGGCCTGGACGCCCAGGTCTTCGGTGAAGAAGAACCCCAGCGAGCCGCCGGCGATCCAGCTCGACGAGGTGAGATCCCCGCCGAACAGCCCGCCGTGACCGACGAGGACGATCTTCTTGTTCTTCTTGAAGTCGCGCTTCTGGACGCCACGCGGCTTGAGCTCGGCGCCGAGCTGGTCGCGGATCGTCTGGTCGAGACACGAAGGGAGCGGGGCGTCGGAGGGCTTCGCGGCGACCGCCGTGCCTCCGAGCGCTGGCTGGGCGCGCGTGATGCGGTGTGCGCAAACGACGATCGCAAGCGCAGCGAGTGCGACTCCCCAGGAACGCAACACTTACCAAACCGTACTCTCGTTGCAGACGTCAAACAACACATCGCCTCCGCTTCGCTACGTCGAGTGGCCCGCCCAGGCTCGATCGCGGTACCATTTTAGAATGGAGCACTTGACGGGGACACGGATCCGGCGCGAAGCGACGCCGGCGACCGTCAACCTCCGAAGGTGCAAGCTCGTCGTCATCAAGGGTGCGCAACGCGGCACCGAGTTCGTGATCGCGGGTGACACGTTCCGCGTGGGCAAGGCGCCGGACGCCAACGACCTCGTGCTCGGCGACGAGACCGTGTCACGCGTCCACTTCGAGATCATGCGCGACGCCAAGGGGTACCTGGTTCGCGACATGAAGAGCACGAACGGCACGTTCCTCGACGGCGCCGAGGTCAAGGAAGCGTACCTGCGGGCGGGCTCGGTGATCGCCGCCGGGTCCTGCGAGCTCAAGTTCACGCCGTTCGACGAGCGCATCGAGATCCTCCCCAGCGAGAAGGAACAGCTCGGCGAGATGGTCGGCAAGTCGCCCGCGATGCGCGAGATCTTCGGCCTGATCGAGAAGATCGCGCCCACCGATGCGACCGTCCTGATCGAGGGCGAGACCGGCACCGGCAAGGACATGATCGCCCGCACGCTCCATCAGCTGTCGCCGCGCAGTGCCGCGCCGTTCATCGTGGTCGATTGCGGCGCGGTCGCAGGCACGCTGATCGAGAGCGAGTTATTCGGACACGAGAAGGGTGCATTCACCGGGGCAGTCGCGGCCCGCCAGGGAGCCTTCGAGCTCGCGAACGGCGGCACCGTCTTCCTCGACGAGCTCGGTGAGCTATCGCTCGATCTCCAGCCCAAGCTGCTGCGCGTGATCGAGCAGCGCGAGCTTCGCCGGGTCGGTGGCATGAAGACCACCAAGGTCGACCTCCGCGTGATCGCGGCGACCCGCAAGGACCTGCGCTCCGAGGTCGAGAAGGGCAAGTTCCGCGAGGATCTCTACTTCCGCCTCAACGTCGTCCCGATCACTGCGCCGGCGCTCCGCGAGCGCCGCGAGGACATTCCGTTGTTGATCGACGCGATGCTGCTGAAGCTCGCCCCGGGGGGCGCGGCCGAGCTCAGCGACGCCAGTCGGGCCGCGTTGATGGCGCATGATTGGCCAGGCAACGTGCGCGAGCTTCGCAACGTGATCGAGCGCGCGCTCGCCCTCGGTGCCGATCCCGGAATGTTGGTCGCTCCGCTCGATGTACGAGCAGGGGCCGACTCCGGCCGCACCGCGCACCTTCGCGATGGCGCCGAGTTCGAGGCCGGGCTGTCGTTCCGCGACACCAAGGAGAAGTGGAACGAGCTGTTCGAGCGTCGCTATCTGGCGTGGCTCCTTCGCCGTGCCGACGGCAACATCTCGAAGGCCGCGCGCGATGCCGACATGGATCGCAAGTACCTCCACAAGCTGCTGCGGAAGTACGGCATCACCGCCGGCGATAGCGACGACGACAACTAGCCAATCGCCCGGTGCGAGCCGAGCCCGACGCCGCGCGGATCAGGCGGCGGCGGTGGCGGCGGGGGCGGTGCGAGTGTGCAAACGCGAGATGTAGCGGGACGCAGTGCCGCGCTTGAGGATGCCCTTGGTCACGGCACCGTCGATGATCGACACGGCCTTCTTGAGCAGCTTGCCGGCGTCCGTGGCGTTGGTGTCGACCGCGGCGCGCGCTTTCTTCACCGACGTACGAAGGGCTGCCATTGCCGCACGGTTACGCGCACGGTTCTTGATCATCTTGCGATTCTGCTTCTGGGCAGACCGGATATTAGCCACTGGGATTCTCCTGAAGGAGCAGGTGGTTAACCCGCCTGCCACCGGGTGTCAAGCCCCACGGAGGGCGGTGGCGCGCCGGCCCGGCCGGTACGAGGGGGGCTTCCGCAAGGGGGCCCCCTCGCCAAAGGGGGGGCTCGGCCCTCAGGGCGCGGACCGAACCCGATCGACTGGCGTGGGGCGGTTCGCGGATCCCCGGATCTCCGTCGGATCTTCTCCAGTTGGCGGGAGTACCCACCGCTGCATGTGGATAACTTGCGGACCGCTTGGTGACGGCGACTCGGATCTCATCGAGATCGCATCCACTCGATCTTCCCTGCACAAAAATGCATCACTTTCGTCACGCAGCGTGTCAACGACGGGGCGCGATTATCGGCCGCTTGCCTTCGCGTCATCCCACAGCGCATCCATCTCTTCGAGGTTCGATGATCGGGGCGTCTTGCCCCGCTCGATCAACCGGTCTTCGACATACTCGAACCGGGAGACGAACCGCTGGGTCGCATCGAGCAGTGCGTTCTCGGAATCGACCTCGAGCTTGCGAGCGAGGTTCACGACCGCCAGGAGCAGGTCGCCGATCTCGTGATGCATTGCGGCGCGATCGCCCGACCGCGCCGCCTCCTCGATCTCGGTCGTCTCCTCCTTCACCTTGTCGAGCGAGCCTTCCCAGCTCGGCCAGTCGAAGCCGACCTTGTGCGCCTTCTTGCCGAGCTGCTGCGCGCGAACGAGGGCAGGGGCGGGCTTCACGCCGCCGAGCATGCGGTCGGCATTGATGCCGGCCGCCGCCTTCTCGGCCTGCTTGATCTGCTCCCACTGCACGAGCACCTGCTCGCTGGTCTCGACGCCGGTCGTCTGTCCGAAGATGTGAGGGTGACGGCGCACCAGCTTGTCGGAGATCGCGGCGACGACGGCGTCGATGTCGAACGCACCCTCGGCACGCCGGATCGCCGCCTGGAAGACGATCTGCATCAGCAGATCGCCGAGCTCCTCGCAGTGTCCGGGGACGTCCTTGCGCGAGAGTGCATCGAGCACCTCGTAGGTTTCCTCGATGAGGAACGGCCGCAACGTGTCGAGCGTCTGCTCGCGGTCCCACGGGCAGCCGTCGGGCGCGAGCAGCCGATCCATGATCTCGACGAGCCGGGTCAGCGATGCGCCGGGCGACGATGCCGTGGTGGCCGGGGGCTGATGCGCGCCTTGGTCCATGCAGCGCACCATAGCAATCGGCGTTCCGCCCGGACGTGCTATACGACCGTTTCGCGCGTGGGCCGGACCTTCGCCCAGGTGCATGCAGTGCCACGTGACGCAGACCATCCGACGCGAGAAGCTTGCATTCGACGATCCCGAGGCGCTCCAGGCGCTGTGCGGTAGCAACAACAGCCGGCTCAAGCTGATCGAGCGCACCGCCGGTGCGCAGGTCAACGTCCGCGGCAACGAGATCACGATCGAGGGCGACGAGGCCGCGACCGCGATCGCGAAGTCCGCGATCGAGCAGCTCTACGATCTCGCGCTCTCCGGTAAGCCCCTATCATCGGACGATGTCGTGCGTGCGGTCAGGCTGGTGCAGAACGGCGGCAACGCCAGCGCATCGATCCAGCAGGTGTTCGGCGAGATCATCTTGACCCCCCGAGCCGGCCGTCCGATCGCCCCCAAGGGTGCGGCCCAGAAACGGTACGTCGACCAGGTCCGGGGGAACGACATCGTGTTCTCGGTCGGCCCGGCCGGTACCGGCAAGACGTACCTCGCTGTCGCGCTCGCGGTGCGTGCGCTGCTCGACAAGCAAATCAAGCGGATCATCCTGACCCGCCCCGCGGTCGAGGCAGGCGAGAAGCTCGGCTTTCTGCCCGGCACGCTCGAGGAGAAGGTCGATCCGTACCTGCGGCCGCTCTACGACGCGCTCCACGACATGCTCGATGCGGACCGGCTCGAGCGCCTGATGGCCGATGGCACGATCGAGATCGCGCCGCTCGCGTTCATGCGCGGCCGGACGCTGTCCAGCTCGTTCGTGATTCTCGACGAGGCTCAGAACACGACGCCGGCACAGATGAAGATGTTCCTCACGCGCATGGGCTTCGACTCCAAGGTGGTCGTCACCGGCGACATCACCCAGACCGATCTCCCGTCGGGCCAGCGCAGCGGCCTGCGTGACGCGATCGACCTGATCGATGGGATCCGTGGCATCGGCATGGTCCAGTTCACCGATGTCGACGTGGTTCGCCACCCCCTCGTCGCGGCGCTGATCCGTGCCTACGACGCGCGGGACCGGGCGCGTTCCGAAGCTCGTGACCGCGATCCGGCGGAGTCCCCTCCGACCGCAGGGACAGACGGTGTAGGCTCTTGACCACGATGGTGGTTGCGAGCCCAGACGACCTGGTCAGCGCCGTGGCGCGCGACCGACGGATGCTCGGCTATCGTGTGCGCCGTCAGGGGGATGGCTGGATCGAGCTCGAGGTGGTGGCGCAACGCGCGCGGATGCCGGTGATGCTCGTGCTGGTGTGGCCCGAGGTGTGGCGCGACGAGGCGCTGCTGCGACCGCACCTGGTCCGCGCGCGATCGGGTAACTACGGCCTGATCGTGGTCGGCCAGGATCGCGAGATCGAGGAGGCGCGGCTCGACACGATGCCAAGCGACGCCGATCTCATGGCGATCTCGGCGCCGATCGGGATGGCGCGGCTCCTGTTGACCTTGCGCACCCGGGCCGACGCGATCGCGCAGCGGATGGCCTGTGCCGGCATCGAGCTCGAGCTCGAGCGGTCACGGCACGAGAACGACATGCTGATCTCGATTGGCCGCGCGTTGTCGCAGGAGCGCGACATCCAGTCGCTGCTCGCGATCATCCTGCGCCGGGCCTGCGAGGTCACCAACGCCGACGCTGGCTCGGTCTACATCGTCGAGGGAACCGACGAGGATCTGTCCAAGCGCATGCTGCGGTTCGCGGTGTCGCAGAACGACAGCCGGACGTTGCCGCCGGCGGGCTTCACGATGAAGGTGTCGCCGTCGTCGATCGTCGGGCAGTGCGTCATCTCGGGCGACCGCATCAACGTCCCCGATCTCTATGCGCTCGAAGTAACCGGCAACAGCTTCGTCCACGACCGCACGTTCGACGACCAGCACCGTTACCAGACCCGGTCGGTGCTCGCGGTCCCGATGATCTCCGCGCGATCCGACGTGATCGGCGTGATCCAGCTGATCAACAAGCGCGCGAAGGGCTGGATCCAGCTCGACGTCCCGAGCGACTTCGAGCACGGCATCGTGCCGTTCGACGAGATCTCCGAGGCCTACGTCTCGACCCTCGCCTCGCAGGCCGGCATCGCGCTCGAGAACGTGCTGCTCTACGAGGAGGTCAAGACGCTGTTCGACGGCTTCGTGAAGGCCGCCGTCACCGCGATCGAGTCCCGCGATCCGACCACATCGGGTCACTCCGAGCGCGTCGCCGAGCTCACGGTCGGGCTCGCCAAGTCGGTCAATCGCGCCGATTCCGGGCAATACCGCGATGTCCGGTTCTCGAAGGACGACCTGACGCAGATTCAGTATGCGGCGCTGCTCCACGACTTCGGCAAGGTCGGCGTCCGCGAGCACATCCTGGTCAAGGCCAAGAAGCTCTACGAGCACGAGCGCGCGCTGATCCTGCAGCGCTTCCAGCTGATCAAGCGTGGCATGAAGATCGAGGGCCTCGAGAAGAAGGTCCGCTACTTGATGGAGTCGACGCGCGACGAGGTCCACGAGCGGCTGACCGCGGTCGATAACGAGCTCGTTGGCCGGGTCGCGGAGCTCGACGACATCATCATGTTCATCCTGTCCGCGAACGAGCCCACCGTGCTGGATCAGGGCGGGTTCGAGCGGATCGCCGAGATCGCCGGCATGACCTATCGCGACGATCATGATGCGATCGGGCCGTTCTTGCATGGCTGCGAGGCCAGCTCGCTGCAGATCCGGCGTGGCTCGCTGACCGAGCCCGAGCGGCTCGAGATCAACAGCCACGTCACGCACACGTACAACTTCCTGTGCCAGATCCCGTGGAGCCGTACCCTGCGCGATGTGCCGACCATCGCGCACGCGCACCACGAGAAGCTCGATGGCACGGGCTACCCGAGGCAGCTCAAGGGCGACCAGATCCCGGTGCCCGCGCGGATGATGGCGATCGCGGACATCTACGACGCGCTCACGGCGAAGGATCGACCGTACAAGAAGGCCATGCCGGTCGACCGCGCGCTCGACATCCTGGCGTCCGACGTCAAGCGCGGCCAGCTCGACACCGACCTGTTCGACGTGTTCGTCCGCGATCGGATCTGGGCGTTGACGTCACGCGACGACCGGACGTGACGTGGCGCTGGACGTGACGCTCGACGAGGGGCTGACGTTCGCGTCGGTCCTGTTGCGTCGGTTGCGGACCGAGGTTGGCCGGATGGTCCGGGCCGCCGCACGCACCGAAGGTCGCGCCGACTTCGAGGTCGGGCTGCGGCTCACCACCGACGTCGCGATCCGCGAGCTCAACCGTGACTATCGGGACAAGGACAAGGCCACCGACGTGCTGGCGTTCGCGCAGCGCGAGGGGCCGGGCGCCGCGCTACATCCCGAGCTGCTGGGTGACCTTGTGATCTCGGTCGAGACCGCGCGCCGTCAGGCGAAGCGCGGGCTGCATGCCGAGCTCCTCCACCTCGCGTCTCATGGCCTGTGCCACCTGCTCGGCTACGACCACCGCACCGACGAGGAGGAGCGCGTGATGAACGCGCGGGCCGCTCGGCTGCGTCGGGTCGCCATCGAGCGCGGCCGGGTCCGCGCGGCCTAGCAGGTCGACCTCTCTCGGCAACCTGCTACCCCGGCGCCGTCGCTACTGGCACTTGTTGGCGGTACACGTCGTGCCGGTCGGGCACACGAGCACGCCTGCTGCAAACAGCGGCGAGGTGCAGGCGGTCTGGGCGGCGACGGTGCCCTTGACGTTCAGGGTGAACGCGCCGTTGTTCGACGTGCCGAAGCTGTCGACCTGGATGGCGTAGTTGCCCGCCGGGACGTTGGTGACGGTCAGCAGCGAGCGCAGGCTGTTCGGATCGCTGTCGTCGTCACAGCCGAGCTGCGTGCCACAGGCGGCATCCTTGAGCGACACGACGGTGTCCGAGATCGTCGAGCCGATCGTGTCGATCTGGAGCGAGGCCACGGGGACCGGCAGCTGCAGCGCGAGCGCGGTGTCGTTGCCGGTGTTCGTCTGGCACGTCTGGTCGTAGTTGTCGGCACCGCCCGCCAGGGTCCCGGTGGTCACCGCCGTGGTGATAGCGCCGCCGAAGTCGGGCTCGCCGGTGCAGAACACCTCGCTCATCGCGCCCGCCGCCGCGCAGCCGAAGTCCGCGGGGTAATCGAGGAACGTGTCGGTGTCGTCATCGAGCCCGTTCGAACAGACCGGGCAGTTCACGCCGGGACACACGGTGACCTCGGTGTCGTCCGCCCCGCTCGAGCAACCCGGGTCATTCGGGTAGTCGATCTTGCCGTTGCTGTTGTTGTCGATGCCATCGCTGCACGCGGCCGGCTTGCAGGTCCGTGCGCCAGCCGTCCCCTTGCAGGCGAAGCCCGTGGCGCAGGTGAGGGCGCCGGACTGCGCGAGCGCCGACTCGCAGCTCGCGTTGGTGGCGATCGTGCCGGACACCGCGACCGTGAACGGCCCCGAGCCGGTCGAGAAGCCATCGACGACGTAGAAGTACGTGCCGGCGGCGACGGTGTTCAACGTCAGCGTGTTCGGATCGCTGCAGGCCACCGCGGGGGCGAGGCACGTCGAGCTGAACACCGCGGTCGCGGCGTCGAACGAGTTGGTGAGCACGAACTTCAACGTGGTGAGCGCCGGGACATCGAGCTTGTAGGTGAGGTCCTTGCCCACGGACGTCGTGGACGCGCAGGCCAGCTTGACGTCATCGGTCGCGGTCGACGTGTCACCCGCGGTGGTCGGCATCGTGAGCGTGGCCACGCCCTCGGAGGCGGTGCAGCTCTCGCTGGAGCCCGAGGCCGCGACGCAGCTGACGTCGAGCGGGAAGTCGGTCTTGCCGTCCATGTCATCATCGATCCCGTTGGAGCACACCGGGCAGTTCGCGCCGGGGCACACGTTGGTCTCGGTGTCGTCGCTGCTGCTGAGGCAGCCTGGATCGTTCGGGAAGTCCTTCTTGCCATTGCTGTTGTTGTCGATGTTGTCGTTGCACTGGGCGACCTGGCAGGTCCGCGCGCCCGCGGTGCCCTTGCACGCGAAGCCGGCGCCGCACTTCAGCGCGCCGGACACCGCGAGCGCGCCCTCGCAGCTCGCCGCGTTCGCGATCGTGCCACTGAGGTTGATCGTGTACGCGCCGGCGCTGGTGGTGAAGCTGCCATCGGCCACGAAGTAGTAGGTGCCGGCCGCGAGATTCGCGACGGTCTGCGTGGTCGCGGTGCTGCAGTTGATCGGGGTGCCCGCGCACGTCGAGTTGAGCAGCGTCTTGACGATGGAGATCCCGGTGGTGCTGATCGACAGCGTGGTCGTCGGCGGCAGGTCCAGCCGGTAGGTGCGGTCGGGTGCCAGCGAGGTCTGCGAGCCGCACGTCGGGTGGGAGTCATCCGTCGCGCCGACGGTGGTGCCGGTGGTCACGGGCTCGGTCAGCAGCTGCACACCCTCGGACGTCGGGCACGCCTCGCTCGCGTCACCGGCAGCCTTGCACGTCAAGTCGGCCGGGTAGTCGGTCGTGGTGTCGAGGTCATCGTCAGCGCCGTTCGCGCACTCGGGGCAGTTCGGGCCGGACGGGCAGTCATCGACCTCCGTGGTGCCCTCGGGCGTGCCGCAGCCGGGGTCGTTCGGGTAGTCGGTCTTGCCGTCGGCGTCGTCGTCGATGCCATCGCTGCAGGGGGGCTTCGCGCACACCATCAGCGTCTGGCCGACCGGAATCCGGCAGGTCAGGCCGGGACCGCACTCGGCCTGGTCCGTGCACTCGGTGCCGACGCCATTGAACAGGTGGGCGTCGAGCGTGAACGCTCCGAGCGAGCTCGAGTCATGGCCTTCGACGATCAGGTAGTACGTGCCCGCGTCGAGAGCCTGGGTCACCGACGAGCTCGTATTGTTGGCGTCGATGTCGTCGCTGCACACCAGGCCCGAGTCCGGGTTCATGCAGTCGGCCTTGCGGACGTCGATCACGGTGTCGGCGACGGTGTCGGGGTTGTCCGTGCTCGCGACGAGGACCTTCGGCTTGGACAGGTTGAAGATGTAGGCGATCGCCGGTGCGCCGCCACCACCGCCACACGGCGAGGTGACCATCGACGTGCTGCTCGAATCGAGCATGCCCATGTCGGTGCCGCTCGGGGGCAGCTGCTTGATCTTGAGGCCGACGCCGCAGGCGATCGGGTTGTTCAAGAACTCGCTCGTATCCGCGGCGCTCTCGCAGCCTGGATCGCTCGGGTAGTCGGTCGCGCTGTTCATGTCGTCGTCCTGGCCGTTGCCGCACTGAGGGCAGTTCGGGCCCGTGGGGCAATCGTCTTCCTCGCCGTCAGCCTGTGGCGCGAAGCAGCCCGGGTCCGCGGGGTAGTCGGCCTTGCCGTCACCGTCGTTGTCGCGCCCGTCGTTGCACTGCGGCATCGTGGGGCTGTCCTCGGTCTCGTCGATCGCGCTCGTACACCCGAGGTCATCGGGAAAGTCCGTCGTCCCGTCGCCATCGTTGTCGATGGTGTCGGAGCATTCAGGCAGGGGCTGATCGTCCCCGTTGTTGTTTCCGCCGCAAGACAGGGCCCCGAACATCGAGAGCGACAGGGCTGACAGGACAAGGGTCGCGCGCATGGAGGCACTTCAGTAACGAGATGTAGGTGGCTCCGTCAACCTCCGAATTGGCTCCAGGGATCCATCACGGGAGTGCCCACGACGGGCCTCAGGAGATGCCCACGATCTGCCTCACCCTGAGACTGCTATCCCAGGTCAAATAACAGGAACTTGAGGTACCTACCCTCCGGAAACGCTGGCACGACCGGATGGTCAGACGCCGCGCCTGCGGCGAGCCGAAGTCGTGCCGTGGTGGTGCCGGGAACCCGCTCGAGCCCCGCCACGACCTCGAACAGGTCGGCCTCGGTGACATGGCTCGAGCACGATGCGAGCGCGAACCGGCCGCCAGGCTCCACCACGCCAAGCGCCGCGATGACGAGCTTGCGATAGGCCGCGAGCGCGGCCGGCTTCGCGCGCTCGCTGGGTGCGAAGCTCGGCGGGTCCACGATCACGAGGTCCCAGCGCCGGCCCTGCTGGTGGGCCCGTGCCAGGTACTCGAAGGCATCGATCGCCACGCGCTCGTGCGAATCGCCTGGCAGGCCACTCAGCGCGAGGTTGGTCTCGAGGCCGGCGAGCGCGGGCGCCGCGATGTCGACCGACGTCACCCGCGTGGCCCCGCCGAGCGCCGCGTGCAGCGAGAACCCGCCGGTGTAAGCGAACACGTTGAGGACCGAGCTCCCCGCCGCGTGCCGGCGGATCGTGCGCCGGTTCTCACGTTGGTCGAGGAAGAATCCGGTTTTCTGGCCGGCGCGCACGTCGACCGCGAACCGTGCCTCGTCCTCGGCGATCGTGATCTTGGCGGGGGGATCACCGCGCACCGCCTCGGACCCGCCGCGGTCACGACGCTCGCCGCGCACCCAGACGTGGTGGAGCTCTGCGCCGCCGCGCTCGAGCCCTTGCAGCACGTCGGGCAAGTACGGTCGCCAGAACGCCGCGGCCGCTGGGCCGTCGAACACGATCACGGCGGTGTCGACGTAACGGTCGACGACGAGCCCCGGGCAGGCATCGGCCTCGCCGTGGACGAGTCGCCAGCCGGTGCAGCCGATGAGCAGGGGATCGCGCGAGCGCCGGGCCGCGGCAGCCTCGGTGCGCGCCTGGACCCATCCGCGGTCGATCACGGCGCCGGGACCATCGAGCACACGCGCCCGGATCGGCGAGGTTGGATCAGCGAGCGCGGTCGCGACCGGCCCTTCATCGTCGGTGATCGTGACGAGGTCACCAGCCACGAGGCCGCGGGGTGGTTCGAGCGCGCGATCGTAGATCCACGGATGCCCGGCGCGGATGCGAGCGCGGAGCGGCTTGGTCAGCCGCCAGCGAGGGCGAGCCTTGTCACCCGTCATCGCCTGCACGGTTTCCCGCCCGGGTTCCCGCCAGGTCTCCCGCTCGTCATCGCGTCAGTTCAGCTGAACGCTGGTCAGCTGGTACATGTGCGCGTACATGTTCAGCGTCTGGACGACGCCGACATCGTCCTTGAGCCAGATCTTCGACTGCCAGTTCTTGGGCAGCTCGGAGGGCACAGGGTTCGGCGAGGCCGGCTCATCCAGCGTCACACGGCCGGTGGTGATCAGCGCCAGCTTCTCGGCCGCCTTGTAGCTCTGGCCCGAGAGGGTCATCACCAGCTCGGGGAGCTCGGGCGTGAACGAGCGCTCGAGCTCGAGCTTGCCGGCCGACAGCTTGGCCGCCGACCCCTTCACCGGCTGGCGCGTGAAATGGGCGACGATGTCCTCGCGCCACGGCGCGTCGCCAATCTTGCCGGCGCTGAGCTTCCAGCTCGTGTCCTTGGAGCGATCGACCTTGTCGAACGTGAGCTCGCGAAACCCGCCGGGCTCGGCGGCGAAGAAGAACGAGTCTGGCGAGATCTCGAACTTCTTGGCGTTGCAGATGATCGTCGTGTTGACGACGACCTCGGACATCACCGCCGGCTTCTTGTCGGTCTTGGCAACGATCTCGTACGTGAGCTTCTCTTCGAGCGTTGCGACCGTATCGCCGCCCTTGCTCTCGATCGACTTGACGCTGATCACGATCTGGCGCGCCTGCGGCGGAGCGAGCTTCACGAGCTCCACAGCGATCGGGTTTGGCGCCGAGATCGGCGTGTACGTCCACGTGTTGCCGGTCACCAGCGGCAGCACCTTGACGCCGCACGCGGCGGTCGCTTTGGCACCGGGCTTGTTGGGCACCGCGACCGCGCTCCGGGTGGCCAGGCCCGAGACCGCCACGGCCGACGCGATGGCAAACATTGCGAGGGTACGCATCGCCCCTGGTCATACGGCACACCCGGGCCGACGTAAAGTCCGGACGCCTCGCGAGCAGCTGACAGGGTGAGGCGGCGATCCACACCGGCCGTCTCACGGGGCCCCGAGCCAATCGATCGGTTTCGGTCCGCGTCCTGAGGACCGAAACCTCCCCAGGCGAGGAGCCCCCCTTGCGGGGTGAATCTCCGCGAAGTTCGGATCGAGCTTCTAGCGTGCTGCGAAGCGAGCGATCGGGGCGAGGAACGGCACCGCAGCCGCGACGAGCAAGCTTCCAGCCAGCGCCGGCTGGGCGACGCTGAGGCCATCGCCCTGGAGTAGATCCACGCCGGCGAGCGTCAGCAGCAGCGCACCGGCGGCGCCGAGCGCGAGCACTCCCCAGGTCTTGAGCTGGACGAGCGCGCGGATGCCCAGGCCGGTGAGGGCGAGGGCGACGATGGACGCGATCAACGACGCGCCATCGGGCTTGGGCGCCAGGGCGTAGAGCAGGACGAACGGCAGCGACACGCCAGCCTTCATCACCGAGCCACCGAGCTTCTGGACCGCGTTGTCGTCCATGTGGAACTTCTCGCGCCACGCGGACTGGCCGTCGTACGACAGCGCCATCGTTCTGCCCCACAGCATGATCGTTGCCGCGAGGTGGGTCGCGCCGATGAACAACAAGACCGGCTCGGCGCCTATTTGCCAGATGCCGATCGCGGACGTGATCACGCCATACAGGCCGACCCCGACCGAGTACCAGCGCGCCCAGAAGTAGCCGGCGACCAGCGCGAAGAACGCGAGGCCATAGACCCCGGCGATCGCGGCGAGAGCCTTGGTGAGCGGTGGCATCACCTGGGACAACGCGAGCACTGCGTATCCCAGGAAATAGAACGCCATGATGGCGGCCGCGAGAGCACGACGTTCGCCGACGAGCTTCATGTCAACGATTATAGCGTCAACAGGCCCGGTGGCGAGCCCGCAATGCCCGCCGTGTGAGCGCCCGGGCGGACTACTTCTTGGGGTTCTGCGGGAACGATTTCTCGACGATCATGCGAAAATGGCGGTAGCCCGCCTCGTTCTGCTTGGCCGAGTACATCACCTCCGTGAGGAGGCGGTAGGGGGTCGTGCGGTCCGCGATGATCATCAGCTCGGAGAGCTTGGCCTCATCGACCTTGCCCTTCTCCTTGGCCTTCACGAGCTGGTTCTTGTGCAGGGTCGACAGGAAGCTGGTCAGCTTCGTGATCTTCACCCCGAGGCAGCCGCCTTCCTTGGCGCCGCAATCCACCTGGCCATTCGTGATCGAGGCGATCGGCTGGCCTTCGACCACGATGCCGTTCTTCGTGATGATGAGCGTCGTCGAGTCGGACGCGAGCTGCTCGTCGGCCTGGATCGGGGGCAACGAGACGGTGCGGGCGGCGACGTCGGTCGCACTGGCGGCTGCCTGGGCGATGAACGCGACCAGGAGGATCGTCATCATGTCCATCATCGGCATGATGTTGAGGTGACGGATCTCCTCGCCCTCGGGGACGCGCCCGACGGCCTTGCGGACGATGCCGCGTGCTTCCCGCGGCGAGAAGCTCATTCGAACCCCGTCGAGAACTGGATGTTGTGAAACAGCGCCATGGTCTTGGGGTCGTAGCCAGCCTTCTCGGTATTGAAGAACTTGCCGTCCTTCGACAGCGGCTCGCCTGACTTCAAGAAATCGGGATCCTCGTTCGGGAGCCGGCACGAGACCGAGACCTTGCCGAACTCCGGGAGCTTGCAGCGCATCGCCGCCATGGTCGAGACGATCACCGAGTACGGGATCGAGCCATCGGCCTGCAGGACGATGGTGTAGGTGTTGGGCTTGCGCTGCTTGCCCGCATAGCGCCGCGTCGCGATCTCCTGCAGCGCATCATTGAGCTTGCGGTACGGGTAGATCGGCTGCGGATCCTCTTTGCTGGCGACGCAGACGCCCTCCACACACACGTTGCTCTCGCACATGTACGGGCCGTCGCACGCCATTCCTTGCGTCCCTGCGACGCGGGTGAACACGTAGCCGGGCTTGGGCTGCTTGAGCGTGCCCTCCAGCTTGCTCGTCGACCACAGGATCATCTCGTTGCGCTGGATCGAGACGAAGAGGCCGAGCGGCTCATCGTCGGGGTTGGTGGAAGGTGTGACCGGCTTGCCGCCGGGCGGTGCGCGGTCGGGCAGGGTGGTGTTGATCTGCGACAGGATCAGGCCCGCCGTCACCGACGCGAGCAGGAACAGCATGAGGTTCGTGACCATGTCGAGATACGGGATGAGGTTGAGCTCGCCGCTCTCCATCTCATCCTGCTCGATGTTGTCCTCGCGCTTCCTGACGGCGGCGCGAGTCTTCGAGCGAACCCGTTGTGCGCTGTATTCCATGTCAGCTCAGGACGACTGGTTCTCGCCTGGATCCAGATCGGTCGGCGAGCCAGGCGCACGACTCGAGGCGGTCGCGCCGGCGGCACCGTCGGCGAGCAGGTTCTCGAACCGGAGGCTGAACGCCTCGAGATCGGAGATGACCTTCTTCATGGCGGACGACAGCAGGAGGTGACCGACCATGCAGATCAGCGCGATGAACAGACCGAAGGCCGTGTTGTACATGGCCTCGGAGATGCCGTCGGACAGCTCCTTCTTGGCGTCGGCGGGGTTGAGGTCGCCGATCGAGCGGAACGTGCGGATGAGGCCGGTGATCGTGCCGAGCAGACCGATGAGCGTACAGATGTTGGCGAGCGACCACAGTGCGCCGATCCGGGTCTTCACCTCGGGCAGCGTGTCCGTCATCGTCTCTTCCATCGCCTGGGCGACCGCCGCCTCTCCGCGGTGCAGACGGTTGAGGCCTGCCTTGGCGACCCGCGCGACCGGCGCGGTGGTGGCATCGCACAGCTTCTTGGCGCGATCGACGTTGTTGGCCGAGAGCAGCTTGCGGAGCTGCTCGAGGAACGCCTTCGCGTTCAGGTGGCCACGGCCAAGGAAGTAGATCGACCGCTCGACGATGAGCGCGATGACGATGGCCAAGAAGAACGTGTTGACGATGAAGAAGGGCCCGCCCTTTTGGAACAGTTCACTAAGCCAGCTCATCGATATTTCTTCCGTTCCTGATTGCAGGGGTCATGCGCAACGCGCGCTCCCTCGCAAGACCCGATTGTTGTAACGAGAGGGGGCCAGTCGCGTCAAGCGGACGGCCAGCGAATTGCGCTTGTCGAACGAAGACTTAGTGAGGCCGAAGCCCGGGAGAATGCTGAAACCTGGGATCCAGATCGGTCTCGTCAGTTGTCGAGGGCGCCCATCATGATCCAGCGCTCGACCGCGGCTCGCTTCTCGGGGCACAGCCGCTGGTTGCCGGTTCCCTGGGGCATGAAGCCGATGGTTGCTGGCGGAGCG
>Ga0316601_100000332_pt1 | contig 19544 bp, 18 predicted proteins | sample OWC_soil_day5_no_FD_207663 | JGI IMG/M metagenome (GOLD analysis project Ga0316601, IMG submission 207663) | Wetland soil microbial communities from Old Woman Creek delta, Ohio, United States - OWC_soil_day5_noCT | ecosystem: Environmental > Terrestrial > Soil > Wetlands | place: USA: Ohio... | reverse complement strand
GACGGCAAGGCGGTGATCCACCCCGTCCAGCTCGCCTACACGAACGATGCCTTCACGCCCAAGCCGAAGGACCTGGAGAAGAAGCGCGCGATCGTCGCCGCCATGGAGGAGGCGCACCGGCAGGGGAAGTCCTATGCGCTAAAGGACGGCAAGCTGCTGCAGCCGTCCGTATACGAGGCCGCACGGCGCTGCCTGGCGATGGCCGAGGCGATTGAGCAGCGGGCGCGGCAGTTCGGTCTGGAGTGACCCCATCCCACCATGTCCAAGACCTACGCCGGCAATTTCTTCGAGGACTTCCATGTCGGGCGGACGCTCGCGCACGGCACGCCAAGGACGATCACCGTAGGCGACATGGCCCTGTACGTCGCGCTGACCGGTAGCCGGTTCCCGCTGCATTGCGCAGCCACCGCCGCGCGGTCCGTCGGGCTCGAGCGGCAGACGGTCGACGACCTGCTGGCGTTCCACATTGCCTTCGGCAAGACGGTGGCCGACGTGTCGTTCAACGCGGTGGCGAACCTCGGCTACGCGGACGTGCGCTTTCTCAAGACCGTCTACCCCGGCGACACCCTCCGCTCGGCGAGCACGGTCATCGGCCTGAAGCAGAACTCGAGCGGCAGGAACGGCAATGTCTACGTCCGCTCCGATGCCTACAACCAGTTCGGCGATCGCGTCCTGACCTGGGCGCGGTGGGTGATGGTGCACAAGCGCGACGAGGCGGCGCCGGCTCCCGAGCCCATCGTCCCGCAGCTCCCCGCCGTCGTGCCCGTCGAGGACCTGCCGGTGCCGACGGAGCTCGACGGCTTTGACTACGACACGGCGCTGACCGGCTCACCATACCTCTGGGAGGACTACGCCGTCGGCGAGCGGATCGACCACGTCAGCGGCATGACGGTGGACGAGTCCGACCACACGCTCGCGACGAAGCTCTATCAGAACAACGCACGGCTCCACTTCGAGGAGCACCTGATGCGGCCGTCGCGCTTCGGCCGCCGGCTCGTGTACGGCGGGCACGTGATCTCGGTCGTTCGCGCGCTGTCCTTCAACGGGCTGGCCAATGCCGTGCGCATCGCGGCGATCAACGGCGGTGTGCACTGCAACCCGTCGTTTGCTGGCGACACCTTCTACGCGTGGAGCGAGGTGCTCGAGTGCTGGGAGCTGCCGGGGCGCGACGACCTCGGCGCCCTGCGGCTGCGCACGGTGGGCGTGAAGAATCTGGAGACGGAGCAGCTCGCGAGCGCGAAACTCGTGGTCGACGGGCGCGACGTCTATCACGAGAACGTGGTGCTCGACCTCGACTACACGGTGCTGATGCCTCGGCGTTGAGGTTTCATGCGCAAGGCGCGGTGCCGCCCGGCGGTCGCCCGGTGGCGATCGGGCTGACAAACCCAGCCGGCTTCACCGCGAGCAGCGAGCAGCTGACGTGGTTGATCACGTTCTCGGCGGTGTTGCCGATGATGAATCCGGGCAGCCCGGTGCGCCCTACCGTGCCCATCACCACCATGTCCATGCGGTGCCGCCGCACGAACTCGGGGATCACGCGCGAGGCCGGGCCCTTGAGCAGGTGCACGCGGTAGTCGTGCGCGGCTGGCAGATGACGCTGCAGCAGTGCCTGCAGCTCGCGGTCACGGCGCCGGCGCTCCGCCTTGCCGAGGGCCGCCACTTCTTCCGGCGGCACGTTCATGAACGGGCCGTTCAGCGCCGCCTCTCCGGGCAGCGTCCAGGCGTGCAGCACGTGCAGCTCGGCGCCGTAGGACGACGCGAGCCCGCCGGCAAGCTCCAGCACGGCGCGGTCGAGGCCCTCGCGCGCCGGCTCGTCCGGCCGCGGGTCGACGGCGGCGAGCACGCGCCGATAGCGGGTACGGCCGCCTGGCTGGTCGATCCAGACCGGCACCGGGCACTTGCGCACGAGGTGCAGGTCGGTGCTACCGAACGGCGTCGCGCCCTTCCCCTCCCCCCTCCTGATCACCAGGTCGTGGCCGTCGCGCAGCACGAGCCGGACGACTTCGACGAAACCGGTGCCGACGAGTACCTCGACGCGCACCTCGAGGCCTTCGCCGAGCTCCGCCGCGAGGCGCTCCAGGTCGCTGCGGCGCTGATCGATCAGTGCCTGCTGCAGGTCGACCCTGCTGCGGCCGCGCGCGAGCAGGGCACTCCACGGCGGCAGCTCCTCGACGACGGCGACCAGCGTCAAGCGGGCACCGTTGCGCCGCGCCAGTTCGGTCGCGCGCCACAGTGGATCGACCGACGCCGTCTCTGCGCCTGCGACGAACAGGATCCGCTTGAACCGATCCATCACTCGGACCTCCTGGACCTTGCCCCTCTCATCATACAATTGGTGACAGCGGAGTCGCGGTTCAATGCGCCGCCGGCGGTCAACTCCCGCGCAGAGCGCTCGCCGCCGCCACGGCCAGCGCGAGCAGGACAACGGCGATCCCGCCGCTCTCCCAGCGCGTCAAACCGCGCTCGCCTCGCGACAGCAGGGCGGCCAGCCGGTGCGCGCGGCGCCGGCCAGCCGGCGCTTCCTGGTCGGCGGGGTGATGGGGCTCTGGCGATGGGCCGAGGTGTCGCCACAGGCGCGATGCGACGCGCTCGAGCGGGACGAGGACGTCGCCGGGCGCAACGGTTGGACCGGCGCGCCAAAGTCCCTGCCGCCAGGCGGCATAGGTCACGCCAGCGATCGCCGCCCCCGCGAGACCTGGCCAAAGCGCGGTGAGCCACGCGTCCTGCGGCAGCGGCACGGGCCCGATCCACCACGGGCCCAGCGCGACCGCGAGCAGCAGGGGCGCGTAGGCGGCCCACGGCAGGCCGGCAGGCGATGCCCTCGCGCCGCGAGGCGCGGCGAGGAATAGCAGGCGCGCCATCAGCAGGGTCGTGCCGACGGCCGCCAGCGGCAGGCCGACGGCGAGCACGTCGGGCCAGGGGGCGGGCAGTGTGGGCAGTGCGGCCTTGAGCGCCGACTTGACCACGGCACCGCTGGTGAGTGGCAGCCCGACGAGCGCGACCGCCGGCAGCGCCAGGGCGAGCCACGCCGCGCGCGAGCCGGTCCTGTCCGCCAACCCGAGACCGACGAAGAGCGCCGCCTTGGCAAAGGCGTGATGGGCGGCGTAGAGGGTCACGACGACCAGCAGGAAGGACCAGGCCTCGGGCACGGCGAGGCCGGCCCCGACGCCGACGGCGAGCAGGCCCATCTGGCTGACGCTCGAGTAGCCGAGCAGCGCCTTCGCGCTGGACTGCATCACGCCGACCAGGGCGCCGTAGAAGGCCCCGACGAGGCCGAGCGTGATCATGGCGAGGCCCAGCAGTTCCGCGGGCACGCCCTCCGGGGCGAGGAAGCGCAGCCAGCCCAACAGGCCGGCGTTGACCATGGCGCCCGCCATCGCGGTGACGCCGGCGGTCGACGCCGCGCCGTAGGCGAGCGGCAGGCCGAAGTGCAGCGGCACCAGCCCGGCCTTGATGCCGAAGCCGATCCACAGCAGCCAGCGTGCGGCGGTCGCCGTGTGCGGCGCACCGGTCTGCACCGCCGCCAGCAGCCCGGACAGGATCAGCACTTCGCCAAGCACGACGAGCGCGAGGTAAACGCGCCCGGCGCGCCGGGCCGCGTCGTCGCCCGCTTCGACCACGAGCAGGTACGCGGCGAAGCTCATGAGCGCGTACCAGGCGAAAAAGCCGGCAGGGTCCTGCGCGAGCACGACGCCGAAGTTACCCGCCATCGCGAGCGCGAAGCCGGCGCGCGCGCCGAAGCGGCGCAGTCCGTCGCCCGTGGCGGCGTAGAGCGCGGCCGCCAGCCACACGGCAGCGCTCGCGAAGAGCAGGATCCTTCCGGCCCCGTCGAGCCCGAGCTGCGCGCCGAGCAGCAGCCAGGGCAGGTCGAGCGCCGCCCAGTCCGCGACCAGCAGGGAGGTGACGAGCGCCGGCAACGCGGACAGCACCAGCAGCCAGCGGCCGCCGGTCGCGCCGCGCGCGGCCGGCAGCGCCAGCAGCAGCGGCGTCGCGATCGTCGCGACGAGCAGCAGCTGGTCGAGCAGGGCGGTCACAGCCCGTACTCCCGCTCTGCGATCAGCTTCGCCCAGTCGAGCGGGCTGAACGGCGCTGCCGCGAGCAGCCCCGCGGCGACGGACAGCGCGGCCGTGACCAGCACGGGGACCAGAAGCATGAGCGGCGCCTCGAAGCGCCCGCGCGGGTGCTCCTCCGGCCAGGGGCCGACCGGCTCGCGGAACCAGGCCGCATAGAGTATGGGCAGGAAGTAGGCGGCATTCAGCAGGCTGCTGGCGGCGAGCACCACCAGCACCCACTCGGCCCCGGCCGCCACGGCACCGGCCCCGAGGTACCACTTGGTGACGAAGCCGGCGACCGGCGGCACCCCGATCATGCCGAGCGCGCCCACCGTGAACGCGGCCATGGTGAGCGGCATGCGCCGTGCGCAGCCGCGCATCTCGCTGACGTTGTGGATGCCGAGCGTCTCGGCGAGGTTGCCCGCGCAGAAGAACAGCGTGATCTTCATGACGCCCTGGTGCACCAGGTGGACGATGCCGCCGATGCTCGCCACCGGGCCGAAGATCGCCGTGCCCAGCGCGATGTAGGACACCTGGCTCACGGTCGAGTAGGCGAGTCGCTTCTTGAGGCCGTCCTGGGCGATCGCGCGCACCGAGCCGTAGACGATGGTGAGGGCCGCCAGCAGGGCGAGCGGCTGCAGCACGCCGAGGTCCGCCGCTAGCGTGACGCCGTAGACGTCGTAGACGACGCGCACGATGCCGAAGGCCCCGGCTTTCACCACCGCGACGGCATGCAGCAGGGCGCTGACCGGCGCCGGCGCCACCATGGCCTGCGGCAGCCAGCCGTGCAGCGGCACGAGCGCGGCCTTCACCCCGAGACCGGCGATCAGCAGCGCGAAGATCACGGTGAGCTCGGCGCGGTGGGTCTGGGCGAGCCCGCCGAGCGCCCCGCCCGTGGTGAACTCGACGGGCCCGGCCAGGGCGCTCAGCCAGGCGACGGCGAACAGCAGCACCGCGCCGCCCGTCACCGTGTACGCGAGGTAGACCCTCGCGCCGCGCATCGCGTCCGGGGTGCCGCGGTGCGCGACCAGCGGGAAGGTCGCGAGCGTGAGCAGCTCGTAGAAGATCAGGAAGGTGACGAGGTTGCCGGCAAGCGCGATGCCGACGGTCGCGCTCACGCACAGGCTGAAGAAGCCGAAGAAGCGGCTGCGGTGCGGCGAGTCCTCGAGGTAGCCGATCGCGTAGATCGTCGTGACCAGCCAGAGCAAGGTGGACAGCGCGACGAAGAACACCGACAGCGCGTCGGCCTCGAGCACGAGGTCGAGACCGGGCACGAGGCTCATCCGGCTCTCGTAGGCGTGATCGTGGAAGACGCCCCAGATCATCCAGCCGACGAGCCCGATCTTGAGCACCGCGCCGGCCATGTTGAGCGCCGTGCGCAGCGCGTGGCGCTCCTCGTCGAGGAAGAAGATGAGCAGGCCCGGCAGCAGCGAGCTCAGGACGATCAGCGCCGGCAGCCAGGTGTCGACGCTCATCGCAGCTGCTCCATCAGCACCGGACCGCTCACCGGGGCGCCCACGCGCAGCAGCTCCAGGACCTCGCCGGCGGCGAAGCCGAGCACGAGGGCGGTGACGGCCAGCGCCACCGCACTCCACTCCAGGCGCGCCGGCACGACGCACGCCGGCGGCTCGCCCGGCAGCCGCGTGAAGGCGTGCGTCAGGACGCGCACCGTGTAGGCCGCGGCGAGCAGGCTGCCGGCGAGCAGGACCGCCGCCCACCACCACTGCCCGGTGGCGAGCGCGGCGTTCAGCAGGATCCACTTGCCCGCAAAGCCGCCGGTCGGCGGCAAACCGACGAGGCTCACGCCGGCCAGCGCGAAGGCGAAGACCGTGACCGGCAGCGCCTGCGCCGTGCCGTCGATGCCGGACACGCCGTCGTGCGCGGAGGCCTTCAGGATCGCGCCGGCGCTCAGGAACATGCCCGCCTTGGCGGTCGCGTGCGCGAGCAGGAGGAGCGCCACGCCGCCCCAGGCCGTGAAGCCTTCGACCGACCCGAGCGCGAGCGGAAACACGAGGAACAGGTAGCCGAGCTGCGCCACCGTGGAGTAGGCGACGAGCAGCTTGAGGCGTTCCGCGGTGAGGGCGCGCAGCCCGCCCCAGAGCACGGCGAGCGCGCCGAGCAGCCCGAGGAGGTTGGTGACGACGGGGGTCGCGGCCTCGGGCAGCACCCAGAACCAGAAGCGCAGCAGCAGGTAGAACGAGGCCTTCACCACCAGCGCCGAAAGCACCGCGCTCACCGGCGCGGGGGCGCTCGCGTGCGCGGGCGGCAGCCAGAAATGGAAGGGAAAGAGCGCGGTCTTGAGCACGAGGCCTGCCGTGATCACGCCGAGCGCGACCGCGGCGGCCGGCCCCGCGAGCGGCGCCGTCGCCAGCAGGCGGAAGTCGACAGTGCCGGCCGCGCCGTAGAGCAGGCCGACCCCGAGCAGATAGAGCAGCGAGCCCAGCAGTCCTACGAGCAGGTACCGCATCGCGCCGCCGAGCGCGGCGGGCGTGGCCGCGAGGGCGACGAGCGCCACGGCGGAGAGCCCGAGCAGTTCCAGGGTGACGTACGCGTTGAAGCTGTCCGCCGCGAGGAACAGGGCGTTGAGTGCCGTCCACAACAGCAGCCACAGCGGCCAGAAGTAGGCGCGCTGGTGCCCGCCGTCCCCAGCCCCGAAATAGGCACTGGAGTACAGCGACACCCACAGGCCGACCACCGACGTCATCGCGACCATCAGCGCGCTGAGCCCGTCGGCCGCGAGGTCGATGCCGAGCGGCGCGCCCCAGCCACCCACGGCATGGTGCTGCACGCCGCCGGTGGCGACCTGGAGCGCCAACAGGAGACCGACGGCGGCGCTCGCCACGCCGACGGCGAGGCCGATCGCCTGCGCCCGCTCGCGCACCACGAAGACCAGTGCCGCGCCGCCGAGCGGCAGGGCGACGGCCCAGGGCAGCAGCGGCAGCTCGGCGAGCTGGGGCATGCGGCGCTTCCTCAGTGACCCGGTCCGCCGGCGACGTCGTCACCCGGCGGCGGGAGCACCGCGGCACCCGTCGCGTCGCGCACGCGCACGGCGAGCGCGAGGGCGAACGCGGTGGCGCTCACCGCGACGACGATGCCGGTCAATACCATGGCGTGGGGCACGGGGTCCGGCGTGCCCAGCCGTGGCGCGGCCGCGACCAGGGTCAGGAAGACGCCGTTGCCGATCACGTTGAGCGCGACGATCTTGCGCAGCAGGTGCCGGCGCACGATGAGCGCGTAAAGGCCGATCGCGATCAGCACGGCGCCGGCGACGCCGTAGGTGAGCAGGGGGCTCATCGGCGGTGCTCCGGTGGCGCGGGCTCGTCGCCGCGGAACAGATAGGCGAGCGCGAGTCCGATGGAGACCGTCGATGCCGCCTCGATCAGCAGGATCAGCAGTCCGGCCTGCCCCCGTGGATACTCGAGCAGCCGCCCGCCGCCCATGACGAGCAGGGCAACCGCGAGAAACACGGCGACGCCCAGCGCCGCGAGCCCACGCAGCACCGCCGGGGCCAGCGGGCCGAGCGGCCGGCCCTCGACCAGGGTGAGCAGGACGCCGGCGCCGGCCAGCAGGGCGCCCGCCTGGAACGCCCCGCCGGGGGCGTGGGCGCCGAGCCAGAGCAGGTAGCCGGCGAGGACGATGAGCAGCGGCACGAGCAGCCTCACCAGGTCCTGCAGCACGAGGCCGGGGCTGTTCCTGCCGGCGGGCGGGCGCGCCAGCCGCAGCGACCAGGTCGCGATCAGCGCGAGCAGCAGCACCGCGACCTCGAGCAGCGTGTCGTAGCCGCGGAAGTTGAGCAGCACGGCGGTCACCGGGTGCGCGACGCCGCTCGCGGGTATCTGCGCGGCGACGGCGTCACGCAGGCCGGACGAGGGGGGAAGCGTGACCAGCGCCCACGCGATCGCGGCGCCGAGCGCGGCCGCCAGCAGGGCGGCGAGGCCGCGCAGCAGCACCGGTGCGGTGCCCTCAGGGTTGCTCATCGTCGCCGATGCCTTCGGGGTGGGCGGGCCCCGCGAGACGCCGCACGGCGGCGAGCAGCAGCGCGCCGGCGAGTCCTGCGCCGATGCCGGCTTCGGCGAGCGCCAGGTCGGGTGCGTCGAGCCGCACCCAGGCGAGCGCCATGAACAGGCCCATCGCGATGAACAGGACCACGCCCGCGAACAGGTCGCGCATCGCCGTGGCGCCGAACGCCAGGGCAATGATCGCGAGCGCGATCAGCCCGTCGATGATGCCGAGGGTCAGCGATCCCGCCGCGTCCATGGCCGGATGCCCAGGTGCAGCGCGCCGCGCGAGATGACGTGCGCCGTGGTAGCGCTGGCCAGCAGCACCAGCAGCCAGATGAGCAGCAGGTGCACGACGTCGAGCAGGGACTCGGCGCGGATGGCGAGGCCGACGACGACGAGCCCGAGCCCCAGGTTGTCGGCCTTGCTGAGGGCGTGCAGCCGCGAATAGACATCGGGAAACCGCAGCAGCCCGACGGTGCCGGCGAGAAAGAAGAACATCCCGGCGAAAACGAAGGCCACGGCGAGCCAGTCAGCCGACGTCATGATGCTTGCTCTCCGAGGGGCGCCCTGTGAGCGGCAGGCCGCGGCGTGCGAAGGCCACCCCGGTGATCGCGGCCAGCACCGCAAACACCAGCGCGACGTCCCAGAACGCCGGCGCTGCGGCAGCCCGCCCGAGCAGCAGCAGGATGGCGACGCCGGTGGTGCCGAACAGCTGTGCGGCCAGCATCCGATCGGCCGCGGTGGGCCCGCGGATCACGCGCACCATCCCCCCCAGCACGGTGAGCAGCAGGACGAGCGCGACGGCCAGATAGAAGGCCGTCATGCGTCCTGCCCCGCGCTGGCGAGCGGGATGCGGAACATCGCCGCGATCAGCGCCTCGAGCCTGCGGGTCTCCTCGACGACCGGGCTCTGCTCGTCGAGCACGTGCAGGGTCAGCGCCGTGCCACGCAGCTCCACGCCGAGTGTGCCCGGCATGAGGCTCAACGCATTCATGAGGAACACCTCGGGCGGTCCCGGTGGCAACCGGCTCTCCAGGCGGACCAGGGCCGGACGCAACGGCAGGTCGGGGTGCAGCGCGCGGCGGGCGACGTCCACACCGCCGCGCATCGACTCGCGCAGGAAGAAGACGACAAAGCGCAGCAGCGCAAGCGGCGACCACCAACCGGTGTGCCGGCGCCACAGCAGCTGGCTCGCGACGGTGGCGGCGAGCACGCTCGGGACGCCCACGAGCCAGCTGTCCGCGGCGCCGCCGGTAAGGGCCCACCAGAGTGCGGCGAAGACCGAGGCGTGGCTCAGCGCTGCCCATCCGCGCAGCCGGCGCCGGGAAGCATTCTCAGCGATCAGCGACACCGATCCCCCCATCTTCCCGTCGCCACATGGGGCCGAAAGGGCGTTCCATTCCCGCCGATGTCCAAGGTTGGCTCGAGACTGCTGGGCCGGTCATCCCCGCCCCGCCACCCCGCCAAAATCGGTGCCCGACGCCAGCCCGAAGCGCTGCTCGAGGTCGAGCTCGCGGATCAGCCCGTCCACTGCCGCCCGTCCGTGCTCGCGCTGCACCTCGGCGAGGATCAGCCGGACCGCGTTGCGGTTGTAGCCGCCGCCGAACCCCAACTGCACCTGGATCAGCTCACGCGCGCGGTCGAGGGTCATCCGGGCGGTCTCCTGCGATGAGTGGCGGCAGTCTAGCATCGTGCCGGCCGTCAACATCGGAACAGGGCGGGCCTTGCGCCAGGTGCTGCTCGCCGCCCGGAAATTCTGTCCTGGATTTGCGGGCTACCGCGGACGTCCATGTCCGCTGCTCGCAGCACACCGGCGCCGGCCCGCTCGAGGCAGAAATAGCGAGGGGGCCCGCGGGCCCCCTCGGCGTCAGATGATCGAACCGGGGATCAGAGCTCGAACGGCGTATTGAGCTTCTTCGTCACCGGCACGTTCTTCAGGGTCACGTAGTCCGGCAGCCCGTTCTTGTACGGCGGGTAGTCCTCACCCTGGATCAGCGCGCTGAGGTACTCGCGGCAGGCAGCGGTTATGCCTAACCCGTCCTCGGTGATGAACTCCATCGGCATCATCTTCTCGACGTTGGCCACGTCGGACAGGTTCGCCGAGCCGACCGCCCAGGAGTATGGGTTGTTGCTGGTGCGGACGATGGTGGGCATGACCGAGTTGCGGCCCTGCAAAGCCAGCTCCACCGCCGCCTTGCCCATGGCATAGGCCTGGTCGACGTCGGTCTTGGAGGCGAGGTGCCGGGCGGCACGCTGCAGGTAGTCGGCGACGGCCCAGTGGTACTTGTAGCCGAGGGCGTCCTTGACCATCTGCGCGACCACCGGGGCGGCGCCGCCGAGCTGGGCGTGGCCGAACGCATCTCGGGTGCCGGCCTCGGCGAGAAACTTGCCGTCGGGCCACTTGCAGCCCTCGGACACGACGATGGTGACGTAGCCGAACTTCTCGACCTTCTCCTTCGCCTTGGCGAGGAACTTGTCCTTGTCGAAGGTGACCTCGGGGAACAGGATCAGGATCGGGATCTCGGTCTGGGCATCCGAGGCGAGACCGCCGGCCGCCGCGATCCAGCCCGCATGACGGCCCATGACCTCGATCACGAAGACCTTGGTCGACGTCTTGGCCATGGAGCGCACGTCGAACGAGGCCTCGCGGGTGGACACCGCGATGTACTTCGCGACGGAGCCGAAGCCGGGGCAGTTGTCCGTGATCGGCAGGTCGTTGTCGACGGTCTTGGGGACGTGCACCGCGATGATGGGGAAGCCCATCTGGTCGGAGAGCTGCGACACCTTGAGGCACGTGTCCGCCGAGTCGCCGCCGCCGTTGTAGAAGAAGTAGCCGATGTCGTGGGCCTTGAAGACCTCGATCAGGCGCTCGTACTCGCGCTTGTTCTTCTCCAGGCTCTTCAGCTTGTAGCGGCACGAGCCGAAGGCGCCGGACGGCGTGTGGCGCAGCGCCGCGATCGCCGCGTCGGATTCCTGGCTGGTGTCGATGAGGTCCTCGAGCAGCGCGCCGATGATGCCGTTGCGGCCGGCGTAGACGTTGGCGATCTTGTCCTTGTGCTGGCGTGCCGTCTCGATGACGCCCGCGGCGGATGCGTTGATCACGGCGGTGACGCCGCCGGACTGGGCGTAGAAGGCGTTCTTTGCAGTCATGATGGTTCCCCCTCTCGAAGGTTTGTAACGTGATCGGATGGGCTGCCGGGCCGCCCCTCAGCGGCGCTTGCTCGGCAGGTCGCCGCGCTCCTCGGCCGTTTGGTCGGCCTGGGCCTGCAGCAGGGACACCGCGCACTCGGTGAGGTCGTCATATTCGTTGACGCCCGTGCCGAACTGCCGGTGGACGCGGTAGAAGAACTGGCAGCGGTAGTTGCGGTCACCGGTCTTCATGATCACGAAGTGGCAGCCGTCGACCAGCCAGTGGATGACAGGACAGATGGTCAGCTCGCGGTCTGATGGATTGAGCCTGATCTCGGCATCGCCGATGTCGAACGGCACGTCCTGGCCGAATCGCTCACGCAGCGTGGTCGAGATGACCCATCTTTCAGTGTCGGTGATGTCGGGTACTACCATTGAACCGGCGCTCCAAGCCCCCTGCCGGGCGCCGGAGGATAGCCCAAAATCCGGAAAAAATCCTAAGCTTTACGTTGACTTCCGGGACACAGGGCGGGTAGGTTACCGGATGGGCCGGCGGGCGGCTAATACAGAACGTGGATGCCGCCATGGAACAGGCTAATCTGCCCGCGGCGGGGGGCGAGGGCAGGGGCTTGGGTCGGCGGTTGCCGGCGGGCAGATCGATGACAGCACCCCGCAAGGATCCACCATAAGATGCGAATCGTTCTTATCGGCCCTCCCGGGTCTGGCAAGGGCACGCAGGCAAAGCGCGTCGCCGCCCATTACCACATTCCCCACGTCACCGTCGCCGGCGCGCTCGCCGACATCGCCGCCGAGGACTCCGAGCTGGGCCGGCTCGTCAAGGAGACGATCGACACCAATCGCGTCTCGGACGACCTGGTCATCGCGGTCCTGCGCGTGCGGCTGACCCAGGCCGACGCCGCCAGCGGCTTCGTCCTCGACGGCTTCCCGCGGACGGTCACGCAGGCCGAAACCCTGGAGACCGTCCTTGACGGGGTCGGCCGCCCCATCGACGTGGTGCTACTCGTCGACGTGGATCCCGACGAGCTGATGGAGCGGCTCGTCGGGCGCCTCACCTGCGAGGGGTGCGGCGCCGTGTACAACGTCTACGCCAACCCACCCACCGTCGAGAGCGTCTGTGACCGCTGCGGCGGGCGAGTCAGCCGGCGGCCCGACGACTACGAGGAGACGATCAGCAACCGGCTGCGGATCTTCGAGAGCCAGACCGCTCAGGTCATCGACCACTTGAAGCTGCACGGCAAGCTGCGCCGCGTCTCCGGCGAGGGCGGATCGGACGAGGTGTTCGAGCAGATCCGCCGCATCATCGACGCGACCCCGCGCACCGTCATCGAGATGGAGCCGGTTCTCGAGGCGGCGGAGCTGTTGCCCCCCACGCTGCCGGCCATGACCGGAACGCCGGCCCGGCAGAAGGCGGCGAAGGCGACGGCCAAGGCGACGGTCAAGGCGACGGCGGCGGCGACAGTCGCTGCCTTCAAGCAGGTGGCCGCCGAGGTTGCGGCGGAGAAGACGGCGGCCAAGAAGGTGCCCGCCAAGCCGGTCGCGAAGGCGGTCGCGAAGGCGGCGGCGCCGCCGTTGCCCAAGCCGGTCGTCCCCGCGAAGCCCGAAAAGACACCGGCAAGACCGGTCCCCGCGAGTGCTGCCGTCAAGAAGCCCGCCGCAGCACCTGCCGCCGTGACGAAGCCGCCACGCGCCGCCGGCAAGGTCGCCTCCAAGAAGGCGCCGGCGAAGCAGGCGGTTGCCAAGCCGGCGGCGAAGAAGCCCGTGGCCAAGAAGGCGGCGGCGAAGAAGGTGGTCCCGAAGAAGACTGTCGCGAAGAAGGCCGCGGCCAAGAAACCCGCGCCCAGGAAGGCCGCGCCGAAGGCGGCGCCCAAGAAGTCGGCGGCGAAGAGGCCCATGGTGAAGAAGGCCGCGGCGAAAAAGGCCGCTGCCAAGAAGACCGTGGCCAAGAAGGCCCCGGCGAAGAAGAAGCCCGTGCGGACTGCGGCGCGGAGGCGCTGAGCGGAGTTCCGTCGGCGCCGGCTACTCGCCGGCGATGGTCATCGCCTCGACCAGCCAGGAGCCGGTGCGGAAGCTCCCGGGGCTGTCAATGTCGCGTCCGACGGCGACGAGGTGGCGGAACATGTCGCGCAGATTGCCGGCAATGGTGATCTCCTCGACCGGGAACGCGATCTCGCCGCCCTCGACCCAGAAGCCCGCCGCGCCGCGCGAGTAGTCGCCCGTCACCAGGTTCACCCCCTGCCCCATCAGCTCGGTGACGAGCAGCCCGCGCCCCATCTCGCGGAGCAGGCCCGGCAGGTCCAGGTCGCCGGACTCGACTGTCAGGTTCCGCACCCCGCCGGCGTTGCCGGTGGTCTGGGTCCCCAGCCGGCGCGCGGCATAGCTGTCCAGCACGTAGCTGCGCAGGATTCCGCCGGCCACCAGGTCACGCGAGCGCGTGGCGACACCCTCGTCGTCGAACGGGCTGCTGCTGAGGCCGCGCGGCTTGAGCGGGTCCTCGTGGATGCGCACGAACGCGGGAAACACGGGCTGGCCCAGCGCGTCGAGCAGGAAGCTCGCCCGCCGGTAGAGCGCGGGACCGCGGATCGCGCCAACCAGGCTGCGGAGCAGGCCCACCGCCACCTCGGAGCGGAACAGCACGGGCGCCTGCCGGGTCCCGAGCCGCCGTGCGCCGAGCCGCGCGACGGTCCGTTCGGCGGCGCGGCGACCCACGTCGCCCGGCGGCTCCAGGTCCTCCGCGGCGCGCGCGGTCGTGTACCAGTAGTCCCGCTGCATCCCGCCCGCGCTGTCCTCGCCGATGACGGCGCAGCTCAGGCTGTGCCGGCTGGTCGGGTAGCCGCCCAGAAACCCGTGGCTGTTGCCGTAGACGAACACCCCCTGGTGAGTGTCGAGCGTCGCCCCTTCGGAGTTGGTGATCCTGGCGTCATGGGCCCGCGCCGCATCCTCGCAGGCGCGGGCGTGCTCAACCGCCTCGCCGGCCGCGATCGACCAGGGGTGGTGCAGGTCCAGCGGAGGGATCTCGCGGGCCATCAGGTCCGGGTCCGCGAGGCCGGCGTAGGGGTCCTCGCTGGTGTAGCGGGCGATGTTGCAGGCGGCGCGAACAGTCTCGCGGACCGCCTGGAGGCTCAGGTCGGAGGTGCTCGCCGAGCCCTTGTGCCGGCCTAAGTAGACCGTCACGCCCAGGCCGTTGTCGCGGGTGTGCTCGACGGTTTCCACTTCGCCGAGCCGGACCGTGACGCTCAGTCCCTGGTCGCTTGAGACGCCGGCCTCGGCCGCGGAGGCCCCCTGCCGCTGGGCTTCGGCGAGCAGGTCGCGGACGACCTGCTGCAGCTGGGCGAGGCGCTCCTCGGGGCCGGCGGCGCGGGTCGTCTGCCGGCCCGTCGCCGGGCTGCCGGTCTTTCGCCGACGGCTCACGCCTGCGTTCCCCCGACCGTCAGATCGTCGACCCGGAGTGTCGGCTGCCCGACCCCGACCGGGACCGTCTGGCCTTCCTTGCCGCAACTGCCCACGCCGGCGTCGAGCTGCAGGTCGTCGCCGACCATGCTCACCCGGGTCAGCACGTCGGGACCGTTGCCCACTAGGGTCGCGCCCTTCACCGGGCGGGTGACCCGTCCCTGCTCGATCAGGTAGGCCTCGCTGGCCGAGAACACGAACTTGCCGGACGTGATGTCGACCTGGCCGCCGCCGAAGTTGACGGCATACAGGCCGCGGTCCACCGACGCGATGATCTCCTCGGGTCGGTGCGGGCCCGCCAGCATGTAGGTGTTGGTCATGCGTGGCATCGGCAGGTGGGCGTAGGACTCGCGCCGACCATTGCCGGTCGGCGCGACCCCCATGAGCCGCGCGTTCATCTTGTCCTGCATGTAGCCCCTGAGAACGCCGTTCTCGATCAGCACGTTGCGTTGGCTGGGGGTCCCCTCGTCGTCGACGCTGAGCGAGCCCCGGCGGCCCGGCAGCGTCCCGTCGTCCACCACGGTGCAGAGCGGGGAGGCAACGCGCTCGCCGATCCGCCCGGCGAAGGCCGAGGTGCCCTTGCGGTTGAAGTCGCCCTCCAGGCCGTGGCCGACCGCCTCGTGCAGGAGTACGCCCGGCCAGCCCGGTCCGAGCACGACGGTCATGGTCCCGGCCGGCGCGTCGACCGCCTCGAGGTTGACGAGCGCCTGCCGGACCGCCTCGCGGGCAAAGCCGAGCGCGCGATCTTCCTCGACCAGGAAGCCGAGCGGGCCACGGGCCCCGCCACCGGCGCTGCCCTGCTCGCGGCGGCCGCAGGACTCGACGATCACGCTGCAGTTCATGCGCACGAGCGGGCGGACGTCGCTGCCGAGCGTGCCGTCGCTCGCGGCGACGAGCATGACGTCGTAGGCCGCCACCAGGTTCACGATCACCTGTGTCACCCGTGGGTCCTGAGCCCGTGCCTCGGCGTCGACGCGCCGCAGCAGGTCGATCTTCGCCTCCTCGTCCAGGGAGGTCAGCGGATTGAGCGCAGGGTAGAGGGACGGCGCCGGGCCCCGGCGCCCGAGGGAAATGTGCCGGGACTTGCCGGCCCGCGCGATGGCGCGCGCGGCATCGGCCGCCTCGAGGAGACTGCCGAGCTGGATCTCGTCGGTGAAGGCAAAGCCGGTCTTCTCCCCTGCCATGGCCCGCAGTCCGGCGCCCTGCTCGATGCTGAACGCGCCCTCGCGGACGATCCCGTCCTCGAGCGCCCAGGACTCGAGCCGGGTGTTCTCGCAGTAGACGTCGGCCGCGTCCAGCCGGCTCGACATCAGCCGATCCAGGACGCGCTCGAGGTCCGAGAGGCCGAGACCGGTCGGTTCCAGCAGGGTTTGGGTGGCAGTGTCGAAGGCCTGCGGCATCAGCGACGTCCGGTGGCGGCGAAATGGGCGGGGTACGCGGCAGAGGGCACGCGACCCCTCGATCCTGTCCGTTTGGGGGTCGTGCGGCCGAAGTTCAATGGCAGTGCAGACGGCGATGCTTCAGGCAGGGGAAGTTGCGGCGCGTCGCCGCCTGGAATTCGGGATCCAGTACCGCCGTCACCACCCCCGTCCCGCGGGGCAGCTGGGCGAGCGTGTTGCCCCAGGGGTCGACGACCTGGCTGTGGCCGTAGGTTTCGCGGCCGCTGACGTGGAACCCCCCCTGGGCCGCCGCGATGACGTACGAGAGGTTCTCGACCGCACGGGCACGCACCAGGGTGGCCCAGTGCGCGCGGCCGGTCAGGGCCGTGAAGGCCGCCGGCAGGGCGATCACGTCGACGCCCTGGTCCTGCATGGCGCGGAACAGCTCGGGAAACCGCAGGTCGTAGCAGACGGCCAGCCCGAGGCGGCCGAAGGGGGAATCGACGACGCAGACCCGGTCGCCGGACTCGATGGTTTCCGATTCGCGGTAGTGCTCGTCCGTCTCGATCAGGTGCACGTCGAACAGGTGGATCTTGTCGTAGCGGGCAACCGACCGCCCCTGCTCGTCGAACACCAGACAGGCGGCCCTGACCTTGTCGGCAGCCGGGACCTTGATGGGCACGGTACCGCCCACGACCCAGACGCCGAGGCGGCGGGCGAGCTGGGCCAGAAACTCCTGCAGCGGTCCGGCGCCGTCGGCCTCACCGATGCCGACGATGTCGCGCTCCGCGAGCCCCATGAACGCGAAGTTCTCGGGCAGCACCAGCAGCCCGGCACCGGCCGAGGCCGCCTCTTCGGCGAGACGCTCCACCTCCAGCAGGTTCGCGCTGACATTCGGCCCGCTGGCCATCTGGATGGCGGCTGCCTTCGGGACCGGCGTCTTCATGACTGACTGCCCAACTCACCAACTGAATCAGCAGGATAGCACCAAGCAATCGGCAGCTGCCAGAGCGCCGGCGCCGCCGTCGGACGGTCAGTGGAGATCGGGCAGCCGGAAGGTTGGCGCGGGTGGTGGCGCGGGCGCCGCTTCGCCCGTCGTCCGGCCCTCGACGGGGGCCGGCGGCTGTTGGCCGGCGGCCGACGCGGGGGGCTGAGCGCCGGCAGGGGTCGCGGCGTCATCGATCAACTCCCGCAGGGGCCTGCCGGCGAGCACCTTGATGTCGGGGTTCGACCAGGGGCCCTTGACCGCGTAGCGCACGGCACCGATCTGGTCCACCTGCTTGCCCACCAGGCCCTGCACCACCAGCATGGCGGCGCCGACGACAGGCCCGCCCACCACCGCACCGGCGATCGGCAGGGTCGAGCCCAGGCTGGGCGTGACGGTGACGACCTGGTCGAACTCCTGGGCGACGACGTCGGTCCGGCCACTGATCGCGATGATGCCCGACGGCCCTTTGATCAGCAGGTCGTCGGTTTGCACGACGCCGGCCTCGAGGTCGAAATGCCCGGTGACCGCGTCGAAGCCAAGCCCCTTCCTGAACAGGTCGCTGAAGTCCAGGGTCAGGCGGCGCTGGATCGCCGCGATGTTCAGCAGGCCCATCACCCGCCCCACCCCGGGGTCGATGTCCAGGAAGCGGCCGGCGCGCATGTCGAGGTCGACCCGGCCGCTCACGGTCTCCCGGCCGACGTCGATCGGCGGGCCCGGCCAGCTGAGCTCGCCGTTCAGCTTCGCGGGGCCCCGGTCGATGCTGTCCGCGAAGCCCAGCACGACGATCAGGTGGCCGAAATCCGGGGTGTCGAGGGCGAAGTTCAGCGACGTGCGGGGTCCTGCCTCGGTCATGAGCCAGTCACCGCCACCGCCGAGCCGCCCGGCCGGTCCGGCGACCGCCAGCTCACGCAGCTGCAGCCCCTTCTCGACCCTGCCGGCGGCCACCCGGGCCGTGCCCAGCTCGTAGCCGTTCATCTGCAGCCGCTTCACGTCGATGACCGCGGCCGGGAACTCACGGGGATCCTGCACGGACGGTTTCGCGGCCTTCGCGGCCGTGGGCGTGGCGGCCGACCTGGTCGGGTCGCTGCGGAGGGAGAGGCGCTCGAGCGACAGCGTCGCCGGTCCCTGGTCGCTCTTCTTCGGGTAGCGAACGGTCCCTTCCAGCTCCTTGGCCCGGACCTCCGCCAGCCACGCCTCGGGCGTCTCGCGCGCGGTCAGGCGGGCGTCAGCCAGGGCTGCCTCGCCGAGCAGCAGGCGATCAGCCGTCAGCTCGACGTCGATCGGCGGTCGGGGCTGGCCTCCTGGCGCAGGCGGTGGCTGCGCCCCGGCCATGCCCAGCCAGCCGGCGAGGTCGAGTGCGGCCATGCGGCCTCGAAGTGCGAAGCGATCGGCCTTCGGGACCTCGGCGCGCGCGCCGCCGAGTGCGAGGGCCGCCCGCAGCGGCCGGCCGTTGGCCGGGTCGAGCTGGGCGGCCACGTCGACGTCGCCGCCGTAGCGCGCTGTCGCGGTGATCGGCCCGTCCGCCGGGAAACCCACCTCGACGGCGAGCGGTCGCGTCGTGTCGGCAGCCTTGCCGATCGGTGCCGGCAGGTCGATCACCACACCTCTGAGGTCGGACTCGAGCCCGAGCTGGAGCCTCCCCGTGCTGTGCAGCGGCGGCACGTCCACCGAAGCCTTCACGGCAGCCGCGCCGCGCACCCGCGAGAGGGCCCCCCCGGCCAGCTCGTCGATGGCGCGGGCGTCGACGCGGCGCAACCCGGCCGTCAGGGTCGTGACGCCGGACTTGTCGGTCAGGACGTCGATGAGCGCAGGCGCTCCCAGCAGCTGCGCCTTGATGCCCTTGGCCTTGAGTCCCCGCAGGTCGAAGCCGAGGCGGCCGTCGAGCCCCTTCAGGCGCAGCGGCCATCCCGCGAGTGCGAGCTCGTTGTCCGAGAAGGCGACCGCGCCGTCGAGCCGCTCGCGGCCCTGGGTCTTCTCGTCGAAGGGCACGGCGAGGTCGAGGCTGATCCGCACGTTGCCGCGCCCCTCCAGGTGGCGGGCGATCTCGCCGAAGTCGACGCTGAGCGGGCTCTCCCGCAGCAGCCGGAGTGGGTCGCTGATCGGCCCGTCGATCGTTCCCCGGATCTCCAGAGGGGAGCCGGGGGGGGCGTCGATCCGTGCCTGGACCTTCGTCACGCGACTGTCGTAGATCGCCGCCCCGTCGACCTCGAACTCCACGGTGTAGCCGTGGACCCGCACGCGGCCGTCCGTGGCCCGAAGGCCCGGCCAGCCGGGCGCGTAGTCGAGGCTCGCACCCTGGATGCCGAGCAGCACTTCGAACCGGCCGGTTCGGCGCTCGTCGAACGGGAAGTCGGCCAGGGGGCCCTGCACGACGCAGGTGCCGGAGGTGAGCGTGCCGCCGCGGACGGCGCTGCCCAGCCAGGCGACGAGGCGCGGGTCCATCACGCCGGCGGGCAGCAGGGTCAGGGCGCGATCGACCGGCAGTGCGTCGAGGGCAGCCCGGAGGTCGATCGCCGACGATCCGTCCG